>MDSX01080395.1_pt1 | contig 11952 bp, 9 predicted proteins | sample 811141 | NCBI WGS metagenome assembly MDSX01 (sample SAMN05326642, study PRJNA326480) | marine metagenome | isolation source: seawater | place: Atlantic Ocean: South East | collected 2010
CAACCAAACGCAGATCATTCACACTGTCATTTGTTACATGGTTATAGTCTAGCATTTACATTTACTTTTGGTTGCGATGAATTAGATAACAAAAACTGGGCAGTAGACTTTGGTGGACTGAAACAAATCAAAGCATGGCTTGAAGATCATTTCGATCATAAAGTAGCAGTTGACATCAACGATCCACATATGGATAAGATGAAAGAACTTGAAGCACTTGACCTTGCTGAGATTAGAGTGTTTGATGGTGTTGGTGCAGAGAAGTTTGCCGAACATGCCTTTAACTTTGCAGACAAACTGATTAGAGAACAAAGTAATGATCGTTGTTATGTTGTAAAAGTTGAATGTGCAGAACATGGTGCCAACTCAGCAATCTACGAAGGATAACTAATGAAGAACTATGTTGTATGCCTAAAGTGGGGCGACAAGTATAGTGCAGATTATGTTAACGTGTTAGCCAATATGGTAGCACGTAATACCACAGTACCTTACGAGTTTGTTTGCTTTACAGATAACAGTAATGGTATTCAAGCAGGTGTAAGAGTATTGCCACTACCTAACTTACCAATAACAGGCTGGTGGTACAAACCTTACTTCTTTTGCCCACAACTTCCAATCAAAGGTAATTTACTTTACTTTGATCTTGATGTTATTATTTTTAATAACATTGACAATCTCTTTACATACAATCCAGATTATTTTTGTATTATAAGAGACTTCAATAGACATCTTAGACCAGACTGGAAGAAGATGAATAGCAGTGTGTTTAGATTACGATCCGGAACACAAGAACATGTATGGACGCAGTTTGAAAAAGATAACTTTGTAGTTACTAAAAGATTACACGGAGACCAAGATTGGATTTTCAATCAAGTACGTGATACTTTTTGTTTTTGGCCAGATGAATGGATACAAAGTTACAAATGGGAAATGCGTAACAAGCCGCCAATGAGTAGAATCAATGGTGTTCGAAACTTTAATGTACCTGGCGAACCTATTATAAAACCTGAAACAAGTGTAGCAGTGTTTCACGGAGAACCACACCCTCACAATAGTGTCGACCAATGGTGCAAGGACAACTGGAAATAATGAAATTTGTTTTTGACGTAGATGGAACTCTTACCCCCAGCCGCTCTCCTATTAATAAAGAATTTGAAGAATGGTTTTATAACTTTACTAATAGACACAAAGTCTATCTTGTTACAGGTAGCGACTATGAAAAAACTATAGAACAATTAGGCAAACGTATATGCGAGTCTGTTGATACTGTTTATAATTGTAGTGGTAGCAGTGTATGGAAACAAGGTAAAAATGTTTATAATAATGATTGGCATTTGCCAATAACTGAAAGATCATTTTTATTGCAGTGCTTATCTAAAAGTAAATTTGTATTGCGTACAGGATTACACATTGAAGAACGTAAAGGTATGATTAACTTTAGTGTTGTAGGTCGTAATGCTACATTAGGTGAACGTAAATTATACGTCAAGTGGGACACTGAACAGAAAGAGCGTAATCGAATTGCGTCAGAGTTTAATAGTATGTTTCCTAATTTGGTTGCAACCGTAGGAGGTGACACTGGTATAGACATTAGTCCTCGTGGCAGTGATAAAAGCCAAATACTAAGAGATTTTGATAAAGAAGAAATTGTATTTTTTGGAGATGCCATGTACGAAGGCGGTAACGACTATCCATTGGCAAAAGCAATACTTGACAACTGTATAGGAAGATGTTATACTGTTAACAGTTGGAATAGAACATGGGATATATTAAAAGATTATGATTAAACGTATAGGTTTCGCATGTAAGTACATGCACCCTGATCAAACACAAAAGAAGAAGTTGTTAGAAGAAATACAACGACCTTTGAATACTCGTTCAACAACTGTACAATGGTTGAACAGACAAACAAGGGAAGTTGCCGAGCAACGACTGTGGGACATTATGGTTCACAACATACAGTCGTATATGAATTTGATTTCTTATGTAGGAGGTTTACCTAATGAACTTAGAATGGTACGTCTTGGTAGTGATGTTCTCCCTGTTTACACTCAGTCTGATTGGTCTTATTTCTGGCGCAAGCCTGATGTACGTGACTATTGTGCGAAAAACTTTGCGAACGTGGGCAAACGTGCGAGAGACTTGGATGTTCGTCTTAGTATGCATCCTGGTCAGTTTACTGTCCTGGCAAGTGATAATCCAGATATCGTAAATAGAAGTATAGAGGAGTTTGAATATCATGTTGATTGCATCAGATGGATGGGCTACGGCCAACAATTCCAAGACTTTAAATGCAATGTCCACATATCGGGTAGGCAAGGTCCAGCCGGTATCATCAATGCTCTCCCAAGATTATCTCAAGAGGCGAGAAACGTTATTACGATCGAGAACGACGAGATGTCGTGGGGCATCGATGCGTCACTCGAACTTGAGAAACATGTCGCACTCGTACTTGACATACACCATCACTGGGTGCGTACAGGAGAATACATACAACCCTCCGACGATAGATTTCACCGCGTAGTTGACAGTTGGCGTGGGGTACGTCCTACTATTCATTACAGTGTATCACGTGAAGACTTACTTGTAGGACATGATCCTAACGTATTACCTAACATGGACGAACTACTTGAACAAGGCTTTAAGAAAGCAAAACTACGAGCTCACAGCGATATGATGTGGAATCATGCTGTTAATGACTGGGCTCTACAGTTTAACGATGCCGCAGACATTATGGTAGAGTCTAAACACAAGAACCTTGCTTCACGTAGACTGTTAGAACATAAGGTAAATACAGTATGCGATTTAAACAAATCAAATCCTGTGAACGAACCAAAGCAAGAACTTGTCAGTGCGAGAGCCTAAGCAAGATTACTGAAGCAGAAGACTCAAATGTTGTAGCCGTATGTGACTTAGTCCATTCGGACACTGTTAAAGGTACAATCTTCTTTATGCAAGGACCAGGCACTGCTACTCTTATAAAGGGTAAGATAACTGGGTTAACTGAAGGTGAACATGGATTTCATGTACACGAATTTGGCGATTTATCCAACGGATGCGAGAGTGCAGGCGGGCATTATAATCCAGACGGGGTAAAGCATGGAGATCTCAAAAATGGCCATGTGGGTGATTTAGGAAATATCACAGCCGGATCTGACGGGATATCAGATTTTTCAATTAAGGCAGAACGTATTGACTTAATAGGCGAAAGAAGTATTATTGGTAGAGCAATAGTAGTTCACGAAAACACAGATGATTTGGGTAAAGGCGGAGACGCAGAATCGTTGAAAACCGGAAACGCAGGTGAAAGATTGGCTTGTGGGGTAATTACACTTACAAACGGAGAAAAGAAATGATATCATTTATTAAATCTCTCTTTGGTGCTGGAGAAAAGAAAACTTTGAAACTTTCAGATCACATTGCTAACAAGAAAGTAAAAAGCACAAGTACGAAACAAGCACCTTTAATTTTGGTTCCATCTAAAGCAGATATGTCTAAGATGACAAAAGCGAAATTAGAAGAAATGGGTCGAACACACGGTATTGAGTTAGACAAACGTCTTACAAAAGATAAACTTGTAACTCAATTACGTAAACACATGAACGACAAAAACAAAGGGTAAACAAATGAAAAATTGGATTCAAAACAGACTTGATGAACGAACTTCTTGGGACGGCGCAATGCTTGTCGCAGTAGGAGTTATTGTCCTAATTGCAGGACCATTTGCTAAATTAGCGGCATACGCGGCGATTGGCTACGGTGCTTGGACTATTTGGAAGTCTGAATAATTATAGTTGATCTATTGTAAGTAAACTATCCACAGTAGTGTTTAGTTTGCGCCTTTGCTCAGCACCTTTCTTTTGTGCAAAACGTTTAGGATCGCATTCTGGACACACGTGGTTATAAGCATTATCTAATCTTTTAGGGTCTACTTGTCCTTTGTCGCGTTTAAATTCTTCGTGACAGTTATCACATTCAAATATTATTACAGTCTTAATACGCTTGTATGAATGGGGTTTGCCTTTTTTAGACTTTCTGCTGTACCACTTAACTTCTTGTTCTGTTCTATTAAACATACAAGTATTTACCTGTTTACATTCGGATTATAAAATATAAACTAAATAATAGTAAGGAAACAAAATGACAGCAGTAGTGCAACTAACAGAAAATGCAGTAGAACGCATGACAAATATGTTAAATGAAAACGATCAGCAAGTGGTACGTTTATCAATCAAAGGCGGCGGCTGTGCTGGTTTCACGTACGACTGGGCATTAGATACAGCATCACATAAAGGTGATGAAATTATTAAACTGCCAAACGGAGAGTTTGCTATCGATGATACAAGTGTAATGTATTTGTTAGGTAGTACAATAGATTATAAAAAAGAAGTATTTGGTTCTTACTTCACAATAGAAAACCCTGCTTCAACATCAAGTTGTGGTTGTGGTGAGTCAATAGGATTTTAAAGTATGTCAAAACAAACAGTTAATATCGGTGTAGAGGGTAATGATGCTACCGGTGATAGTATTAGAGACGCCTTTAGTAAAGTAAACACAAACTTTAGTGAACTTTATGCAGTATTTGGACAAGGTGGTACTATTAGATTTACTGCACTTTCAGATACACCAGATGAATTAGGTGCTAACAAGATTCCGGTATCCAATGATACTGGTTCATCGTTGTTAATGAAATCAGTTGAAGGTGGAACTGGTATCTTAATTGATAACACTGATCCAACTAAACTTGTTATTACAAACAGTGGTGGTGCAATTAGTTCAGACTTACAACCAACCATTGGTGGTTACTTAAATGGTTCAGGTAATTATACACTTGGTAACATTGGACCAATTACAGACCAAGCGGCAACAGATTTTAACACAACCCATTCAACACAAATTTCAGTACACGATTTAGTTTCTGATAAAAAATACAACGACAACAGATATCAAATTCAAGGTGCTCCAAATAGAATGAGAGCAGAGCCTGCTGATGGTACAGAGTATGCAAAAGTCATTGGTAGTTTTGTAAACAACAATGCTATTGTTTCACTACATGGTTACGATCATAGTATTAACGGACAAGGTTTCAAATACACAGTATCATTAGGTGACGCGGCGGCGGCTAACTTAACAGACACTACTGTTTACTACCTAAGGTATGTAAATGCTAATCAGTTAAGTTTACACCCAACAGCGGCAGATGCTGTAGAAAACACAAACAAAATTTTAGCAAACGCAGGGGCGGCAGGTAACCCAGGTGGTACACATACGCTAACTGACAACGAATACAATTCTGCATTATATGGATCATACTTAACAACAGAAGCATTACCAAGAAGTTCTACAGTACGTAGACAAGGTGATGACATGACTGGTCCACTTTACTTACATGACCATCCAGGTAACTTGTCAGGCAGTGGTACACCAAACGATGTAGATGATTTACAAGCGGCATCAAAGTTTTATGTTGATAATTCAAGTTTTACAAGTAATGTAGATTTGTATGTTAGAACAAACGGAGATGATTCACAACAATTTTCACCAGTAGGTAAAGAAGGACGTAGTTTACAATTTGCTTACAAGTCAATTGGTAAAGCGGCTGAGAAAGCAGAAGAACTAATTGAAACATCACCGTTAGAGCCAGGTGCTTATGTACAAACAGTTACATATAACAATGGTGCGTCTAATAGTAGTATTACTGCCCAAGCAATTACATCTCCACATACTGCAGGTGTTCCGGCGGCAACGCTACTTAGAGCAAACTTATCATTCATTAAGAAAGAAATAGTATCATACGTTAATGCAACATTTCCTACTTTCCAATACAACGAAGCAACTTGTGAAAGAGACATGGGTCTTATTACACAAGGGTTGGCTATTGATATTGAACAAGGACTAAATGCTAACTCGCAGGCAATACTTGCTGGTAAAAGATACTTTAGTTCTGTATCAGGACAAATTGCAAGAACAACACAAAAAACAGAAACACTCGCAGGTATTAACTACGGTAAAACAATTATTAATACTATCTTACAGAACGGTACAGTTAACCCTATAAGAAATACAGATGGAGTTACACAATTTACTGACGGATCACAAATTGTTACATCATCAGTTAGAAATGCTGTGCTTGGTAAAATTGATATTATTACAAATATTATTGACAATGGGTTAAGTGTACTTGATACAACTACACTCATTGAAGGATCAACTGTAACACTAACAGTTGACAATGGCGGCCAAGGTTATGTTGACCAAGGTGCGGCATCAAACGTTGATATACTTCCAGGTAAAATTTTAAGAGGTAAGACAACAGGTGCATTAGGTAGAATTGTAAAATATACAAGAGGCGCGGCAACAGATGAGTTACGTGTATTCTTAATTGAACCTAAACTGTTTAGTACACAAGAAACATTTGAATACGGTAACTTTGCAATTAAAACACAAATTTGTATTCATATTGAATCAGGAATTTACGAAGAAGATTATCCAATTAAACTTCCTGCTAACTGTTCTATTAAAGGTACAGACTTTAGACGTACAATTATTAGACCAAAGAACAGAGGTTCACAATCTAAATGGATTAATACATACTTCTTTAGAGATGCAGAGTTTGATAACTTAGATCTAATTCCTATACAGAATCTAAATGCTGTAGCAATTATCAAAGCAAACAAAGAATTTATTAAAGACGAAACTATTGCATTCATTGATGCACAAGTGGCAGGTAGTATTTCACCATTTGGAGGATCATTTGTATATAATAAAGCCAAGTGTGAAAGAGACACAGGTATTATCTTAGAAGGTATTGCACACGATATCAAGTACAATGGTAATGCTAAAACTTACTTAAACGCTGGAAAATATTATAACGGTGCAGTTAGTTTAGTTCCAGGACAAGAAGCACAAACAGCGGCGGCTCTTGCGTTTACAAGAGGCCTTGTAGTTAATAGTATTTTACCACAAGCGTCTTACACACCATTACAATCTATTACATCACAAACAACAGGATTAAGTGTAACTGAAGCAGGACAAACTGCAAGAGTAACAACATTAATGCAGAGCATTGAGAATGTTATTACTAACGGTCTAAGTGTTATGCCTGACTTGGTTGATCCAAGATATGGTTATCATTATACATCAAATCCAACGTTACCAGTTAACATTGGTTCAGATGCTTCTACTAATCCAGGTAACTTCCCTAATGCGGCAGAGTTATTAGGACTAAACAAAGAGTTTATTGTTGAAGAAGTCATTGCTTGGATTAATGCACAGGTTACAGGCGGTGTAGGTATTTGGAGTGGCTTTACTTATAACGAAGTTAAATGTCGTAGAGATACAGGATTAATTTTAGATGCTCATGTTACTGACTTAAAAAATCCATTAGGCGGCAGAGTAGAAACACTTGCAATGCAGGCGGCATACTATTCAGGTGCAGTAGCAGGACAAGAACAACAAACTACAGCGGCAATTAATATTATTAAAACAATTACTCCAAGTGTATTTGCTAAAACAGCATTTGGGGCAAGTTTACAAAGTAACGTAACACAGAATACAAGTGCAACAGCAGTATCAGAAGCAGGAGTACAAACAAATTCAGATGCATTGATTGATTGTGTAGTATTTGCGTTTGATGCCAGTTACAATCCACCTAAGAACAACTTAGACATTGATGTGTTTATGATGAATGATTCAAACAGAATCATGAACACAAGTATGCAGGGACATGGTGGCTTTGCACAGGTACTTGATCCAGATGGACAGATTCTAATTAAATCTCCTTACGTACAGGTTAACAGTTCATTTAGTAGATCCGCAAACAAACAAGCATTCCGCGGTGGTATGTACATTGATAACTTTGTTGGTAACTCAACAATGACTGTTAATAGTAAAGACGATGCATACACACTTAACGTATCAAGTGGCGTAGGTAGTGGACTAAGACAAAGACGTCCGCAAACACCTTGTCCATTCTTTATTGACGGTATACGTTATCAAGTTGATGCTGTTACAAATTATGACCAAGCGGCAGGTACAGCAACACTATTCCTAAATCCAACTTCAGGTATTAGTGGCGCTGGTTTCCAATTTTCAGATGGTACTGACATTGTATTACAAACTGCTGGTAACACTTCGATGTTGGCAAATGACTATACACAAGTTAATGACTTAGGTTATGGTATTGTTGTTAACAACGGTGCATTAACAGAACAAGTTTCAACATTTTCATATTACTGTCATGCGGCATACATGGCAAACAACGGTTCACAGATTAGATCACTAAACGGTTCTAACTCAAATGGTAACTATGGATTAGTTGCATCAGGATCAGATCCAAACGAAGTTATTGATCAAATTACACTTGAAGAGCCGATGGTTCAAACTGCTCGTGTTTTTGACAACGGAGTTGACGCACTTAACGAAGCAGGTAAAAATATTGTTTATGTCTATAACGTAGGCACAATTCCAACAAGCGTTTCAGAACTTGAAATCAATCACGGCGGTTCAACTGATATTGCAAGATATGAAATTGCAAGTATCCAAGCAGTAGATTCATCAGTATTACCTGATGTTGTAGGTGCTTCACGTGATGGTAAAATTTATAAACTTAATATTTCAGGTAACGAAGGATTAGCGGCGGCGCTAACAAATAATCAAAAGGTTATTATTAGAGGTTTACAAAACTTTATATTTGATAACTTAGAAACAACAGCAGTTATTAGACCATCAACTGCTATTGTGTTTGACGAACAAGATGACTTTACATATAGAACTATTGCGTTTGGTGGTGCTAACTCAATTGGTACAGCACTTCCAGGTGCTAATCAACAGTTGGTTACATTTGATTCTAACTATGATTATATTAGAGCAGTTATAAACCAAGACAATATTTCAGGTACAGCCTTTGCTGGTACAGGTACTACACATGGTGCCACAGTAGGTGATGTTGCTATTTCAATTGATACTATTACTGAACAAGCAGAAATTGATAGACTTAACAACGGCGACATGATTTTTGGTTGGGACGGAAAAATTCACAGAGTATTAAGTTACGCACAAAAAACAGGATTTGCTATTCTAAGCATTGAAGATGTTAACAACATCAACACTGCGGCAAACGGTGATGCTGTAGTTGCCGCAGGTTTACAATCAGTACTTACAAGTTCAAATGCAAGAACGATACGTATTGGTTTGAACAGTGGAGAGAACGCAGGACTAACAGTTAATATTTCCGTAGCAAGAGCAACAGGACACGACTTTAATGACATTGGAACAGGTGGATTTAATACTTCTAACTATCCAAGCAAAATTTATGGAGCACCACAAGAAGCAATTCAAGCAAACGAAGTTAGTGAACGTGGAAAAGGTAGAGTATTCTATGTAAGTACAGACCAAGACGGATTCTTCCGTGTAGGTAGATTCTTTACAGTTGACCAAGGTACAGGTCGAGTTACATTCGCGGCAAGTATTGCATTAAGTAACTTAGACGGTATTGGATTTAAACGTGGTGTTGTTATTACTGAATTCTCAAGTGATGATGGAATGACAGATAATGCTGTTGACTCGGCTCCAACTGAATCAGCAGTACGTGGTTATGTAAACAGACGTTTAGGAATGGACGAAGGTTCGTTAATTGTTAGTAACCCAATTGGCGCAGGATTTATTTCAAGAGATGGAACTATTGGTCCAAGTGCAAGTATTAACTTTAGTAACAATAATATTACAGGCTTGGGAGATCCAGGTGCAGATTTTGATGGTACTAACAAACGTTATGTAGATGCAAGAACACCTTTCGGTACTGAAGCAATCGGTGTTAATATTGCTAATAGAGCAAGTGGTGATATTTTATTATTTGATGGTACAACTTATGACAATGCTACACCAGTAGGTGACATTGGAATTACATTTACATCTAATACTGCTGACTTCCAAATTACCGCAGGAGCAATTATTAATGCTGATGTAAACACAGCGGCACAAATTGCACAAAGTAAATTAAATCTAAACGCGGCAACTACAAGAGCCAATGCAACAGGTATTACACAAAATGATTTAGGTAGTGCGGCATTTGATAATGTAGTGTTCAGCAGTGACAATGGCTTTATTAGTATTGACAATGGTCAACTGCCTATAGCGAAACTTGCAAATATTGCAGACGAACATGTAATTGGTAGAGCAACAGGTGATAGTTCCGACGGTGACGTTAGTGCTATTCCGTTCTCAACTATTGTTGACAGTGGTGGTACATTTACTACTATTGGTGCTCCAAGTGCGATTGTTAAAACACATACAGATGGTTCGATCAATGTACAAGGATTAGACATTGACAGTGCAAGGATTATTGATACTTCAGGTACAACTGTTAACTTTACAAATCCAGGTACAACATTATTCTTAAGTTCACAAACAACAGGTGGTGGCACTACAAATAACGCAATGACTGGTAACTTAAACATTGGTGCAAGTAGAGCAACACAAAGTAACTTCCAATCAAATAGTACTTTTGCTGATGAAAACTTTGTTGCGGCGGATTGGGCATACCATTCATTTATTGAAGCACCAGGAGAAGCAGATGCAACTGGAACTGGTATTGGTATTGGTGCTGGAACAGGATTTAGTAATGCTGATCAAATTAGTTTTGTAACCGATGGTGCTCAAAGATTAATAGTAGGCACAGCAGAAATGTTACCAGGTACAACTTCGGTTTACAACTTAGGTAGTGCATCATTTAAATTTAATCAAATACATGCAGTTACATTTGAAGGACAGGCTAACACAGCATTATACGCTGACTTGGCAGAGAACTATCTTGCAGACACTCATTACGAAACAGGTACAGTACTTGTATTCGGTGGAGAACAAGAACTTACAACAACTGATAGCAAAGGCGACACAAGAGTTGCTGGAGTTGTTTCAGAAAATCCAGGCTACTTAATGAATGCAGGTGCAGAAGGCGATCATGTTACAGCGATTGCGTTACAGGGTAGAGTTCCTGTATTAGTACTTGGCGAAGTTAAGAAAGGCGACATGTTAGTAACAAGTGCAGTTCCAGGATATGCTATTGTTAATAATACACCTGGCGTTGGACAAGTTATTGGTAAAGCAGTTAAAGACAAGGACGACCCCGGTCATGGAATTGTTGAAGCAGTGGTAGGGAGAGTCTAATGGCACAACAAAATATAAACATTGGATCAAGTGCAAACAAGGGCGATGGTGATCCGTTAAGAACGGCTTTTACAAAAATTAATTCTAACTTTACTGAACTATATGGTAAAGTTATAGTACTTGAAGGTGGTAGCGTTGCAATACAACGTGATACACAGGGAAGTATATTTGGCGATGACAGTACTCTACTTGTAGATGCTGTTAACAGTTTAATACCAAGTTCGGTGTTATCTGGTAACTTACCAGCATTAGATGGTTCAGCATTAACAAACTTAACTATCCCGGCACAGACGTTTGCTTCACTTACAAGTAAACCAACAACAGTGTCAGGTTATGGAATTACTGATGCATACACAAAAACAGAAGTAGATAGTTCTATTGCTGGTGTAACAGCAGGATATTTTGATTTTAACATCACAGGTGATGATTCAACTGTAAGAACAGTTACTTCAGGTAGCACATTACAAATAACAGGTGGAACAGGTATTACTACAGCAAGTGATGCTGATGGCAACATTACTATTAACGGTGTTGCACAAGATTTTACATTCGTAAGTTTAACAGGAACACCAACTACAATATCAGGATACGGAATTACTGATGCATACACAAAAACAGAAGTAGATAATTTAACAACACTGGATGGTGATTTAACAGGTTCAGTATTTGGAGATGATTCAACTTTACTTGTAGACGGTGTTAACAACAAGATTGTTGGTGCAGTAGATACAGCAAGTTTAACAGTAAGTTCAACTAACGTTGCAATTGGTAATAGTGCAGGACTAA
>MDSX01073129.1_pt1 | contig 11938 bp, 11 predicted proteins | sample 811141 | NCBI WGS metagenome assembly MDSX01 (sample SAMN05326642, study PRJNA326480) | marine metagenome | isolation source: seawater | place: Atlantic Ocean: South East | collected 2010
AGCCAATCAATTACATAAGTTATATGCATTTCATGAAGCCAATGAATCTTATACAGGAGAAGAACTTAATTTTGTATCTTTATTCTGTCAATTAGGTAAATTAGGTGATTGGGATAATGAATATTTTACTAAAAATGATTCTGACTGGCACGTTAAGAATTTAGGTATGGTATATAAATTCAATGAAAATGTACCAGCTATGAAAATTTATGACCGTACTATGTACTTACTACAGGATGCTGGTATTAAAATTTCACATAACGAATATTTAGCTATTCGTAATCAAGAAGGTTTATTTGATGAAAGTAATAAATTTTATTTCTACAGTGGGCAGAAGGAAACCAAATTCAGAAGTCACCTCCCATTATTAATTCACCAAGCTATCCAAACAGCCCAAGAAATTGAATATCAGATGTGGAGTTCTGGGAATTCGGTTGTACAACAACCGTCTAAACCTGCAAATGCCTCCAAAGCGGATAAAAATATAAGGAAGGCTAAAGCAATTAACGTAGAAAATAATCCTAATTTCAACGAAAAAACTAAATCAATTATTGACTCATTCTTTACTGACTAATGGAAATTATAATTGGAATATTATTGGCCCTACTAATTGTAGCTGGATTTGCTATTCGTAATCTTACTAAGAAAAACGAAATACTAGAAGATTTTATAGCAAAACAAAGTGAAGCCATTGATGCATGTAATGTTAGATTACATAATATTGATGATAAAGGTTCATTTATAGCAGACGATGAAATAGGATGGTTTTTCACCGAACTTAAGAAGATACAGGAGGCACTTAATGAATTCCGCCTCCGATAAACCCCATGCCCCGAAAAAAAAGTAAACGTTTATATTTTACAGAAGATACCGAAAAGGCTATAGTAGAATACTTATTAAGCGAAGACCAATCCCATCGTAACAGAATTTACAACGAAAGAATACATTATTCTTTTTATAAATTAGCTGAAAATTTAATTCATACTTTTAAATTCTACTACACTGAAGTAGATGATCTTGAAGATCTTAAACATGAAGTTGTAACATTCTTATTAGAAAAACTCCATTACTTTAAAGTAGGTAAGGGTAAAGCATTCTCATATTTTAGTATAGTTGGGAAAAATTATCTTATTTTATATAATAATAAGAATTATGCTAAAAAGAAAGCAAAAGTAGATTTACTTGAGGCCGACACAGATGATGGCATTCTTACTAATTTTGAAAATGAAGAAAAGTTAGATGAGAAAATAGAATTTTTGGATTTATTTGTAGATAAAGTAGATTTAAAATTACCTAAAATCTTTAATAAAAAAGATGACATAATGGTAGCAGATGCTGTCTTAACTCTCTTTAAAAAACGAGAATCTTTAGAAATCTTTAATAAAAAAGCACTATATATTTACATCCGAGAAATAACAGGATGTGATACTCCATCTATTACTAAAGTAACTAAAGTTTTAAAAAAATATTATATTACGGCATATAACCAATGGGAAAATGGTAAACCAATAGTTTTATAAATTATATATTTATCACCATGAGTAGTCCACTTGATACAATAATATTTGAAGGTAAGACATCATCTGATCTTTTTAAAGAAATATACACCAACAGCAAAAAAAAAGATAAACAAATCATTTCTTTAATTGCTGAACTAAAACCTCTTATACAAAATATAGGAGATGCACCAGTTGTTGTACCACTTATAAAAGAATATCTTGAAGTAGGAGTTAAAAACGATGAACACCTCATTAAGATGATGGCTGTAATTCAACGTATGCAAAATAATGTTGCTTCAGGTGGTGGAGATTCACTACTCACAGATGAGGAATTAAAACAACTTCAACAAATAGCTGAAGAAGTAGCAACAGATGGCAAGAAACCAACTACAAAGTCTTAAAGGTCAATCATTTAGTGGAGTTAATAACCCTACTACTGCCCCTTCTATATTTACTGGAAGGGTTTTTGATATTATCTTAGACAAAGATCATCCATTTTTTACTAATACATTAGATGGATTTGACCCCTCATATATAGGATGTATATTTTGGGGATCTTTATCTTTAAAAGAAGGTAATAGTGATTTAGACCCTTTAAAATTAAGTATTGCTAAACCTTATTTTAATTCATTTTCCTATTTCCCTATTAAAAATGAAATAGTTAGCTTAATATTAGCCCCTAATAAAAATCATTATGAACAGACTCAAGGTTTTACTAGTAATGTTGAATATTATTACTTCCCACCAGTAAATATATGGAACAGTAGTGGTTATAATCCCCTACCATTAGATAGTGATACTAAATCTAAAGGTAAAAAAGTAAACCAGTATATTAATAGTATTAACAATAATAATATACAACAAGAAGAACCTTCTATTGATTTAGGGCAATATATAGATGAAAATAAAGTAGCTAATACTAAAAATATGGTACCTTTTGAGGGAGATATGATTTTAGAAGGAAGATTTGGTAATAGTATACGTTTTGGATCTTCAAATCCACGAGGAAAAAATGCATGGTCTGAAAACGATAGTGAAGGAGAACCCATCACAATTATATCCAATGGCCAAACAGATAATGGTGATGTAATTGTAGAAGATATAAATAATGATGCAAGTTCAATATATCTAACTTCAAACCAAAATATATCTAATATTAATATAGCATCTACCAATTTTAAAAGTTTAAATTCTGAATTTAACCCCTTAGAAAATATCAATAATACTGTATCATCTTATGGGTTAAGTGAATTACCTGATGATGGTATTGGATACAATACAGTAAATACTAATGAGAGTACCCAGGAGGATGATGATAGCACCAATAGGGATGCAATAGGCCCCCCAGAACAATATAATGGTCCAGAGGAATTGACCAAATATCCGGGTTTATATGAAGATAATTCACGGAGTATGAGAGAAATATACGCAATTCCACGAAGATTTACTCAGGGAGGAGGATTTAGATTTGTCACAGATTTATTAGCTAATTCTCTTATGGAAATGTTGTTAGCAGCGGAACAAGAAGAAATAACACTCATAGTTAATAGTGGATTTAGACCTCCTGTTAATAGTATTAAAGATGAAAGTGGTAAAGTAGTAGGTAAAAGCCAAAAAGATTTAAGAAACCAAAATATAAAACCACTATTTAAAGATAAAATATCAGAACCCTGGTTACGTAAATCCACAGTAACATCCCCATTTAACTTTAATGGTAATTCATATAATGTAGGGGACACTTATAACTTGACCCCATCATCAACTCACTTTTCCCCTTCAACTGCCCCCTCATATGCTTCGGGGCATGGTGCTTCTACAGCGGTTGACTTTCAGACAAAAAATGCTATTCCCCAATTTAAGTGGTTATGTCTTAATGGATGGAAATATGGATTTATAAGAGTAGTACCCTCAGAACCTTGGCATTTTAAATACTCACCAAGTCAAGCCAAAAATGGCCCAACAGCTGTGTTACCATATACTTATAATAGTAGTGTAAATAGTTGGGATAATGTATTTGGAGAAAATGAACCTAATTGGAGTACATTAGTATGATAAAATCACCTAACCAATATCAAGGAAAACAAGTAATAATTACTTCTGATAGACTATTATTTAATAGTAAAGAGGATTCATTACTTACATCTAATGGGCATATAATATTTAGTAGTAATAAGGATTTCCATTTTAATACTGATGATGTTAATCAAGGAAAGTTCGCAGTAAATAGTCCAAAAATCCATTTAGGGGTTATTAAAGATAGTAACCCTGAATTAGCCAACAACCCTGCTGTAAAAGGTAAGGAATTAGAAGACTTACTAGACTCATTATTAGGTCATCTAAATACATTATATACTGTAGCATTACCCCTATTAAATGGAATATCCACAGTTCCGGGTGCTCCAACAATCCCTTCTCCTAGTAATATTACTATATTAACCCCCCTTATTAATGAATTAAATACTTTAAAAGCGAGAGTTAAACAAATTAAAAGTAATAATGTTTATATAAAATGAGTTTATCTAATAGATTTAAAACTGTAGCCACCTCTACATTAAATAGTGTTAATGAGGCTCGCCTTAAAACATATTACTTTGCTGAAAATGTACCAGTAATAGATGCACAAATCACTACTAATATCCCTGATACTGGTATAGCAGCTGCTATATTATCATCTACTATAAATGATGTAGAGGGTTTAAAAGAGTTACAAAAGAAATTTGAAAAGTTAAAAAAACATTGTGATAAAGTAGAAAAACAACTATTAAAATATCAAACAGACATACAAAAAGTATTAGCTATAACTAATTTAATTAAAAGGCGTATGAGAACTTTTGAAGATACTTTAAATGCTCTTGCTGAATTTATTCCTCTTGTAAAGAATATATTAAGAGTAGCAAGAGCCATAATAGCTTTCCAAGTATCTGTACCTGTAGCAGGGGGATCTGTTCAAGGTAGTTTAATTATAAAACAAAAAGAAATAATAGATATAGTACTATCTAAATTAGAAGAAATAGTAGCACTCCAATTAATATTTACATCACTTAGGGATTCTATACAATCCACTGCTGAAGAAATTGAAGGTGTTCTCTTACCTATCCAAAATAAATTATCACTTTTAAACCTTAAATTTACTACAAAATGTAATGTTATAGATACTTTATTTTTACAAGTGTTAGCTCAAATAGATTTTAATGATTTAGGAGAAAGAGAAAATGAAGAATACCAATCAGCTGTTACTATAGCATCTACATTAGATATTGAAAGAGTAATAGATAATTTAGAGTTATCCTCAAGACCCAGATTTTTTGAATTTCTTGATGGAAATGGTTACACTGGGTATAGAATAGTCAAAATTTAATATATTTATTAAAAACTAATATACATGAAGTTAAAACAATTTGAAAAATTTATTAGAACAGTTATACGTGAAGAAATAGATTACGCATTAAAACGTGAAATATCTTCTTTAAAAGAAGGACTTATTCAATCTCCTTCTAATAATGTTCAAAATCCTACAAATGTAGAAGAATTTAGAAGTAAACTAAGGGAACAAATTAACCCCCCTAACTTCAATACAGGGGATGATACTTTAAATTCCTTACTCCAAGAAACTGCTACTACCCCATCATGGGAAGAAAAAGTAGCTTCTAATGATCCCATAAATCAATTTATAAACAAAGACTATGGTCCTATAATGGACGCTATTGAAAAAAAGAAAGATTTTAGACCCTAATGGCAATTATTAAAAAAATCGGATATAAAATTGATCCCCTAGACCTTAATACTCGTAAGGCTTTAGGGGTAAAGGTACCATTTAATAAAAAAGGTATATTTGATTTTAATTATACTACAAAAGACCAAATAAAATCTAACTTAATTAATCTATTATTAACATCTCCTGGTGAAAGATTCCACGAACCCACATATGGGGTAGGTATAAGAGATTATATTTTTGAACAAAACACAGATGACTTTAATAGTAAAATAGCCAATTTAAAACAACTTATTAGTAGAAAATTAGGAACCCACATACCCCAAATTAAGTTAGCTAACTTAGCAGTATCACCTGTCCCTAATAGTAATAATTTAATAATTAACATAAAATATACTATATTATTAGATAATGACACTAATCAAATATCCCTACAATTATAATGGCTTATTCTAAAATAAATAATACTCCCCAAAAAGATATTAAATATCTTAATAAGGGTTATGATCAATTAAAACAAAACTTAATTGAATTTAGTAAAACATACTTTCCTGACCAATTTAATGATTTCTCAGAAAGTAATCCTAGTATGATATTTTTAGAATTAGCTGCTTATGTAGGTGATGTGTTATCTTTTTACACTGATACACAGATTCAAGAAACTTTTTTAGAAACTGCTCAAGAAAAAACTAATCTATTAGCTTTAGCATATACATTGGGTTATAAACCTTCTATAACTTCTCCATCTACCACTAATTTAGATTTATTTATAGAAATTCCAGCAAAATCTACATCTCCTTATGGACCCGATTATGATTATGCTATCACCATTAATAAAAATTCCTCATTCGCTACAACAGCAGGGGGTAATGGTACCTCATTTCTCTTAGAAGAAGATGTAAATTTTCAAACTAGTTCATCTTTATCCCCTACTACAACTACTGTCCATCAATTAAATAATGGAAATCCTGAATATTATCTTCTAAAAAAATCAGCTAAAGCCATATCGGCGGAAATAAAAACCAAATCATTTGAAATAGGTAATGCTCAAAGGTTTTTGACTTTAGAATTAAATGATAATAATATTATAGGAATAGACTCTATTACTGATAGTAATGGAAATCAATGGAATGAAGTACCATATCTAGCTCAAGATACTATATATGAACAAGTGGCTAATATAGAAGCCAATAATCCTTCTCTCAAACAATATAGCGGTGATACCCCATACCTTTTAAGACTTAAAAAAGTTCCTAAAAGATTTGTAACCAGGTATACATCAAATAATATCCTTCAAATTCAATTTGGAGCGGGTGTTAGTAATGGGGCTGATGAAGAAATTATCCCTAACCCCGATAATATAGGTTTAGGAGTTAGAGACAATAGATCGCTTTTAGATTTTGCTTTTGATCCTTCTAATTTCTTATATACTAAAGCATATGGAGAACCACCATCAAATACCACAATTACTATATCATATTTAGTAGGAGGGGGTGTTACGTCCAATGTTAATGCTGGTATTATAACAAGAACTTCAAACCTCCTCACACAAACCAATACAGGAAATTTAACAGAATCTAGTCTAAATGATGTTATTAACTCTATAGCAGTTACTAACCCAATCCCAGCAACTGGTGGTGGGCCAGGTGATTCTTTAGATGAAATAAGATTAAATACCTCTGCAAATGCTGCCTCTCAATTGAGAACTGTGTCTAAAGAAGATTATATGGTAAGAACTTTAAGCATGCCTCAAAAGTTAGGAAGTATCGCTAAAGCATATATTATAAAAGATGACCAAATATCCCCGGACTCATCTTCCCGAATAACAAATCCAAATGGATTGAATTTATTTGTTTTAGGTTATAATAAAGATAAACAACTAACAGATATTAATGAAGCTACACGGCAGAATCTTATAACATACTTAGAACAATATAGAATGTTAACAGACTCAGTTAATATAAAAGATGCCGCTATAATCAATTTTAAAGTAGATTTTGATATAATAGCATTTAAAGAATTTAATAACTCAAAAGTAATCTTAGATTGCGTACAATCGCTTAAAGAATATTTTTCGATAGAACGCTGGCAAATTAATCAACCCGTTATTATAAACGAGATATATAACGTTATAGGCAAGGTACCCGGCGTCCAAAACGTAGAAAATGTTAATATTAGTAACGCAGCAGGAGTATCTCTAGGATATTCTCCATATTCATATGATTTTGACTCTGCTACAATAAATAATGTTATATATCCATCACTAGATACTAGTATTTTTGAATTAAAATATCCTAACTCAGATATAAAAGGAAGAGTAATAAAATACTAAATATGGCATATTATTTTTTATACCCCGAAAAAGATACTACTATATATTCCCACCCATTAAGACAAGATCTTAACACAGGGATAGTAGAAAATATAGAATTAACCTCAGAAAGAGGAACTAACGATGTATCTTATTATCCTTCAAGATTCTTAATCCAATTTAATAACACAGAGATTAACGATATTATTAACAATAAATCAACTTCCCCAATATCTGCGGATTTGAAATTATACTCAACAGAATATAGTCGCAATATACCACAAACCCAAACCATAGAAATATATGCGGTTTCACAATCATGGAATAATGGTACAGATAGATATAATGAACATCCTAATTTTAATAATATAATTAGTAATGGGTGTTCATGGTTATATACTGATAATGGTACTGATAAAACTTCATGGCAAACATCTAATTTCAACTCGGGAACTACGGGTAGTTTCAGTGGCAGTAATTTAGGAGGGGGAGTATGGTATACAGGCAGTGGGTTTGAATATACTAATTCTTATGAATTAGTTAATAATTTCGACCTAAATATAGACATAACGAATACAGTATTAAAACATTATTCTTCATCTTACCTATCATCAACTTATCCTAATGGTATTCCTAATAATGGGTATATAGTTAAAAGAAAAGATGATGTAGTTAATAATACTACTGATCAAGGTTCTATAAAATACTTTTCATTAGATACTAATACTATATTTTCCCCCACATTAGCAATTAAATGGGATGATTCAAGTTATATTACTAGTAGTGGGGCCACTATATTGAATAGTGGAAAAACCCATTTAAACATATCTAATAATAAAAAAGAATACAGACCTGAAGAAGAGTATACTTTTAGACTAAATGTTAGAAAACAGTATCCTACAAAAAGTTTTACTACTTCTTCAAATTACCTAGATGTAAATTATTTAAAAGAAACATCATACTATAGTATAGAAGATTATAGTTCTAAAGAAACTATAATACCATTTGATACTAGTAATACTAAACTTAGTGCTGATTCCGAAGGAATGTATTTTAAATTATATATGAATGGTCTCCAACCTGAAAGGTATTATAAAATACTTATAAGACATGATAATAATGATGGTACTATTATATATGATGATGATCATTACTTTAAAATAACCAGATAATGGAAAAACAAGTAATAGAAATATCAAAAAATATATACAATAGCCAGCAATATAAGCAAGTTATTGATGTATCTTTTTCTGAATTAAAGCAAGATAAAGAACCATTATCATTAGATAAATTCTTTAGCGATTTTAACGATATAATCTTAGATATACCCACTGAAGGTAACCAAAGTATCAGAAGTATTTTCAATAAAGTCGATAGCATCCTAAATACAGGCCCTGACCCTAAAGATATAGAAATAGATAATTTATTATCTCAAATTGAAGAACTACAACAAAAAGTTGATGCTTTACAAAGTAGTAATGATGAAGAAACTCATCCTCAATTTGATAATGGTAAATTACTTTTAAACGCTACTGAAACTAGTAAAAAGTATGTAATGGAAAGGGGGAAAAAGCGCCAAATTATGGATGGTGATACCCAAAAAGTTTTAATTCAACTAAATGGGGGTAGAGCAGATACTCCTTTTCAAGAAGTTGCAATCCAACTCCCCCCTTCAATAATAAATGGAGTAACTGATGGAATTCCTATAAATGATAGTAATTTCAACTTATCCGAATCTACTATAGATGAAGATATACAAAAAGAAATTTGGAATAAGGACTGGTCAGATCCATCTTTAAATCTTAATTGGGTAAGAACTCAATATAGCTATGATGAATATTTAGAGACATTAAGTAGGGACCTAGAAGAAAAAGCCGCAGTTATTGAATATGTTGAAGACCAAATAAACCTTAGAAGAAATAATTTATCACAATTAAAGTTTGTGGATGATGACCAGCGTAAAGAGGAATTAAGAAACGAAATATCTGATTTAAATTCTACTTTAGAAAGTGTAGAAACCAGAGAATCAGAAGTATCTACAGCATTAAGACGTTTACTAAATAACCCATCACTTTGGGATGAAGCTGTTAGTGAACAAACACAAGTTATTGGTGATAACCCAGAGATATCAGGTACCGTTTTAGGCAATAATTTAAAGTATTTATTTGACGAAGGATTCTTAGAAAAAAATGATATTGACCCTTTGCGAAAAGGATTAAAACAAGCAGCTGAACAAAGAAATGAAGATCCAAGGAAAGCCCAAAGATGGATAGAAGATATTGAGAAGAAAAATAGTGGTAAAAAAGAAAGAGATTTAATATTAGTTGTTGAAAAAACTGTAGATAGATTACAAGAAAACCCTAACTCTAAAGGACGAATTTAATAGATGGATACTAAAAAAACTATATTAGAACAAATTAGGCCTGAAGATTTAGCTCTATTAGAAGGTAAACCCCTAGAAAGAAGGTTTGGTAGGGAAGAAGATAATGTTGAAGTTCATGTCTTTGATATGAATGACAAATATTTAATATCTTTAAAAAATTTCACTGAATATGAAATCCCTGATGTTATAGATGATATTAAAGGATACTATAATGAAATTACATTTAATCCTGATAATATTTTAAGAAAATTGGGATTAAATAGTGGTCAATATAAGATTAAAGTTAATTTTCAAAGGAAAAAAATCCAAAATAGCTTTAGTAGAATCTTTTTTATAGATGAAATTTCCCCCAGTAGAACTGAAATAAGAGCCAAACTTAACCCAAATATTGATTCTACCCCTTTAATAAAAGGTATCCAAGAATTAGTGGTAGAATTACAGGGTGCTGATGACGAATACTTTAAAGATTTTGCTTTAAATTTTGGAGAAAATGTTATCTTAACGGGTGTTAATATAGAAACCCAATCCCAGCCTACATTAAGTTTATTAATAAAATTATATGAACCTATTCCTAATTCTATAAATGAAAAAACTAAATTTAGAATTATAGAAGAATTAACTAATCCTATAGAATATATAGTTGATTTGGGGGCACCTGAAATTGAAATTGAGACCACAGAACTCAGAGGACCTAATCTTAGGATAAATACTAGCCTTAATTCTAGTATGCCATCTAAATATAAATCATACAATGATGTGTTACGATCAGGGGCTACTTCTTCCCTTAATAACATACTAAACGCAGTTTCACAAAGTGCTCCTATATCAATAGATTATACCAATACTAACACAGAATCTGGATACACATTCGAAAAATTTACTCACTTTGGTTCCGCTGAAGAAAAATTAAGTAACTTTAATTATAAATTAGGTTTAATAGAACTATACAATTCACAAAGTAACTATATAGATAGTATTAATAATTCTACTTCTAACCCTTCATTAATCATAGAAAAACAAAACAATATAGATTTAACTAATAAAATTATACAAAATTTTAATGGTTTTGAAAAGTTTTTGTACTTTGAAAGTGGCAACTATTCATGGCCCAAATCCAACTCTACTAAACCCTACATCAATTTCCCTACAACATCATCAGAGGCACTTACATGGTTAGGTAGTAAAACCCCCACGGATTCTGATTATGGTGGGCAACTATTAAGTGCTTCCCAATTTGACGACCAAAATCTTTATATCTTACGAAACACTATCCCTCAATATATTATTGATAATACCCAAAATAGTGAATTTTTAACATTTATTGATATGGTGGGTCAACACTTTGATGATCTATGGATTTATATTGAAAACATCTCAGATAAAAATATAGCAGATAATGCTTTACATAGAGGTATTTCAAAAGATTTAGTATTTAATGCTCTTAAAGAAAAAGGAATCCCTGCTTTTGATCAATTTGAAAACACTAGTTTATTTGAATATATTTTAGGAGAAGATGGAAGTGGGAATTTTCAATTCCAACCCCCAACTTCTCAAAGTATGGTAAGTGCTTCGGATAATGGTTCAATCCCTAAAGCAGATATCACAAAAGAGGTATGGAAACGTTTATACCACAATGCTCCTTATTTATTAAAAACTAAAGGTACTGAGAGAGGTATTAAAGCCTTAATAGCATGTTATGGTATTCCAGAAACCATTCTCCACGTAAAAGAGTATGGGGGTCCTATGACTGATAAATCTACATTTAAAACTTTTAGTTATGAAAAAGCTACGAAAGCCCTTTACTTTAATAATGCTACTCAAACTAGTCTAAATGTAATTACATCTCCCACAGTAGAAGACGGAAAAAAACACTTTGAATTTACGGTTGTTCCAAACAAGATAAATGAAGTTAATCCTATATTAAGTTCATCCACAGCTATTACATCAATTATATCAAGTTCAATTAACCCTAAAGCAGGTTACTTTTCAGGATCTTTTGGCACTAGCTCAAAATTTCCAGTTTATAGTGGTAG
>MDSX01007006.1_pt1 | contig 11926 bp, 11 predicted proteins | sample 811141 | NCBI WGS metagenome assembly MDSX01 (sample SAMN05326642, study PRJNA326480) | marine metagenome | isolation source: seawater | place: Atlantic Ocean: South East | collected 2010
ATGGTGGTAGACAATTCAATTCTTTTACTCTTAGCAGTGGAAATTCTACTGCAAAATACGCAAGAATAAACAATGCTGATACTATTAGTGGAACTACACAAGGTTTTTCAGGTTGGTTTAAAACAGCTGTCACAAGTGCTTACATAGCATTTGATGCAGAGCTATAGGAGAAGTTATGATTATTGACACAGTAAAAAAAGTAAATGATTTAATAGATAATGTATTAGATAGTTATACAGTAACTTATTTCAACACTAATAGAACAAAATCTGTACCACTAGACCCTGCCAATACAGACTACCAAGCAATCCAAGAATGGGTAGCTGAAGGCAACACAATAGCTGAAGCAGACTAAGGATGAAAATGAGTATGCAACCTGAACTAAAAGTACAACTAGAATTAGATGCCCACGAGAAAGAATGTGCTATCAGATATAAGATGGTCAATGACCAACTAAGTGCATTAGACAAAAGAATGTGGCGAATAGAAGCTATGTCTATGGCAGGTACATTAGGTGTAGTAGCTTTAATAGTCGCAATAGTAATGAAGTAAGGATAGAGTATGGCAGAAGAAGATAACACAACCATAGAAGCTCCAACTACAGGAGCAAAACTAATTGAGAGATTAGGTGAACAAGCTACGGGCAGTGATCAGACTATACCTGAACTTGGAACTTTAAGCACCACTCCCCAAGAAGTACAAACTGATGAACTTATGGATACTCCGGGAACTTTAGATACAGTATCTGTACCTACTGCTTCTGCACCCACAAGCAATCTCAATGTTCCATCATCCACAAAAGCTGTTACCGATACTTACACTGCAAATCTAACAGGAAATACCCCTGTAGCAGTAGCATCTGAAGGTAAGTTATCCACAGAATCTTTAATAGGGGATGTGCAAGGTGCTGTATCTGCTGATTCTCAAGCTGTTGCCCAAACAGAAGAACTAGACCCAAAAGCCACAGTTCAATACCAACTAGGTGAATTGTATTCATCACTAGAAGAAGGTAAACCTTTGCCTGCTTGGGCTGCTCCTGCAGTAAGAGCAGTAAGTGGCATTATGAATCAAAGAGGTTTGGGTGCGTCTAGTATGGCTTCAGCAGCCATAACTCAAGCTATATATGAGTCAGGTATTCCCATTGCTAAAGCCGATGCTGATAGATTTGCAGGAATACAATTACAAAACCTAAACAACAAACAGCAGTCAACATTACAAAATGCAATGACTTTTGCAGCTATGGACAAAGCTAACTTAGATGCTCGTATGACTGCGGCTGTAAATAACTCAAAGTCTTTTTTATCTATAGATATGGCTAACCTTGACAATGCTCAAAAAACTGCTACAATAGATTATCAAGGTAAATTACAAGCACTTCTAACAAATACTGCAGCTCAAAATGCAGCAGAACAATTTAACGCTAAATCAGAAAATCAACTGCAAGAGTTTTACACAGAGTTAGACTCTCAAATACAACAGTCAAACGCTAACAGGGTTGCGGCCACAGAACAATTTAACGTTGATCAAGCCAACGCCAACTCAAGATATGTACAAGGATTAAATGATCAAAGGCAACAGTTCAATTTAAACATGCAGTCTCAAATCAATCAGTCCAACGCAGTTTGGCGTAGAGAAATAAACACTGCTAACACAGCGGCTCAAAACGAAACAAACAGACAGAATACTTTGAACATACTCAATGCAAGTCAATCAGCACTAAATGCTTTGTGGCAAAGATACAGAGATGAAGCATCTTGGGCATTTACATCAAGTGAAAGTGCTTTGCAACGTAATCATCAGATAGGACTTACTGCTATGGAAGTATCGGCACAGACCAATATATACGAGCAGAAGAGTGAAGATGATATGTACGGAGCTTTAGGTGCTACCACGCTTGCAGGCATATTTGGATTATTTGATTAACGGAGAATAACATGGGTTTATCAGCACTATTACCAGCGTTGGCATTTTTTGGATCAGTTGCATACGCTACGTCAGGACCTAGTTCGGGTTCAGGAACTTCTAAAGTTGTAAAAAAAGCAGCTGAGGGTTTTGTAGATAAACCTAAAACAAACACTCAAAAGTTTTTTGGTGGGGCAAAGAATTATACAAAAGATGCTCTGTTTGGACAGGGAGGTGCGTTAGCTCAGATGTCAAGCACTCCCGTTGATTTAGGTAGGGTAAAAGCTCCTTCAGTTGGAAGTGTTCAGATGGCTAAGGCAGGGCAAGTCAATCTGTATGTTCCCGGATCAACCAATCAAAGAGTAATGTCTAAAGCTCAATCTGCACAGACTGACCCTTTGATACGTACTATCTTGGGTAAAGCAATACAATACAATCCACGTGTAGGTCGAAATATAAACTTAAGTCCATTAAAAGTGGCAGATATAAAATCGAGGACTAACCCAAAGCAAGTGTATAGTTGAGGATAATTTATGGAAGCACCAAGACAAACTGACGTACAATCGTTAGATAAATTTAACAGACCTCCTCCGGGTCACAGTCTTACAGGACCTAAAGGTAAGTGGGCGTGGGAACAAGCTCCACGTTTTGCTGATCCTGATGAAGCAATAGACTTTGTTATTGATAAAATAGAAACACCAAACGTAGAGAATGACATGCTATCCATGATGGTAGCAGGAATGTCTATTGAAGAAATCGTAGATGGGATTGCTGTAAGTGGTTTTGCAACAGGTCACTACTCTCCTGACGTAGCTGAATTAATCAAAGCTCCTATTGCAATGTATCTTGCAGGACTAGCAATTGAGAATGACATACCACCAAAGATGTTTAACACAGCAGATGGTATGCCACGTGAAGAGGGTAATGTGGATGAAGCACAGGTTATGAACATTATGCAAGATCGTTCACCAGAAACATTGCAAGCTATGGCTGAACAAGAAGGAGTAGAGGAAGCAAACATGGAACAAGCACAGAACTCATTTCTTGCTCCTGAGCTAGATCAAGCACCAACACCTGAAGTAGAGGAGATTATATAGATGGGATTTACACCTATAAAAGCCTTTATAAAAGGTGGAGCAGACTTTGGTCAAAAGGTAGCCTTGATGCGTCTACAAGGAAACATGGACTTAGAAAAAGAAAAAGCTAGGATTAGTGCTAAAGCGATAGCCGATGCAGCTGGGGATACAACTATCTTTCAAGCAGGGAACGTTAGTTTAAAATTTACTGATAGTGGTGCTTCTGATGCTAAAGCAAGAAACAATGAGAACATTAGTAACTTCTACACTGTGTTAGGTTCTGATAACTATCAAAAGTTCATAAAAGCAGCTAAAGCAGAGGGAGTCAAAGGTTTATCTAAGATAGATAAGTTAAATAACTTTGGTAAATCTAGACACATGAGTTGGATAGATCAAAATAAATTTACAGAAGGCGATTCAAAAACTGCAAAAGTTCTTAAGTTTGCTGATATAACAGCTAAGTATAATCAAGCATTAGAAAAAGGGTATGGTAAAGAGTACTTAGAGAACGTTGTTGCTCCTGCATATGGTGTTCAGTACCAAAGATTTCAAGCGAAGTATCCGGGAAAGTTAGGTATGCTTGCTGAGAAAGTAATCCAACCAGATGGTTTTATAAAGTATGATCATATACCTTACATGACTAAATCTTTTTATGACTCTCAGGAAGGTCAGAAGATAATAAAAGATGCAAAAGAAGTAGGCACTAAGCTTAACATGCCTTACGAAAAAGTTTTAAGTCAGTGGCAGGTAGGCATTAAAAAAGATGATCAGGCAAATCCTCAGAAACAAAAAGTTATTTGGGATATATATAGAGACTTAAAAGCTAACTTGGGGGGTAATATATCTGACGTAAGAAACGTTGGAGTATACGGTAAGTTTATAGCTAATGCTAGAAAAAAAGCTTATGACAACGGAGTTAATCCTACTCAATTTGCTAACATGTTATCTGCCTTTATTCCAGAGTTAGGTGGTGAATATGTGCCTGATGCGTTTATATACGTTGATAAAGCTACAAGAAAAGAAATAGAAACTAAACAATCTAGAAAACATTTAAAATCTGAGTATGGTATAGATGTAGAAAACGCAAACAATAAAAGAATGGGTGCTGATAGAGCATCTGCTATTGCAGGAACTATAATCGGAAAGATACAAGAAAGTAGAGCAGTCGTTGGTTCTGGTGGGGCCCAACCTTTAGTTGGTGGTGTATTCCAAAAAGTACAAGGTTTGTTCGGTGAAGGTGGTATATTTCAAGGCGGTAAGAATTACATAGCGTGGGTTTCAGGAGAAAAAGGCTTTAGTACAAGTGCAACAGGTAGGGGTTTACTAAATTCACGCCTACAAAAAGCTCAAAAAACGATGAGCAATCAAGATGCAAGTGAGCAAGATAAGCGTTTAGCCACGATAGAATTTTTAAAATTCAATTTAGCCTACGAAATGGCTTCTGCCTTTCAAGGTGGTACAGGTGGTAGAACTATATCCGACCAAGATATTGAAAACATGATGAACGCTATGAACTTTGGTGCAGGCACAAGTGAAGAAGCTATTGTTGGTTCTTTAGAAAGTATACGTGGGATTATGCAAGATGTTTCTGCTATACAAGGAATGTATGCTCAAGGTGGTAAGAAAGCTGGGGTAGCCTATGTCCTTGAGCAAGTTAATTCTAGATTTGGAGTTGACTTTGCAAATGGAAATTTTGCTGATTATGCAGTGTCCGTGTTAAGTGGTAAAAAAACTTCAGGATATTCAACAAATAAAGGTGTTAAAAAGAATCCTAACTGGACTCCTAACAGTCCTCCTAGCGTTCCAAAATGGATAACAGTACCTAAATAAAGAAAGAATTAATTAATGGCTACAACATTATTTCCAGATACTAAAATTGACGAGGATGTAGTAACAAGAGGACCTCAAGGACCTGTTGATACAACTATTGAAGCTGTTGTAGGAACAGACACTTACAAACAAGACCAAGCCGATCAAGGTGCTAGGTTTGGAAAAGAACCCGGACAAATAATAGTTAACCCTTTGAAAACAGAAAACGTTTTTAACTACGGAGAATACTACGATAAGTTTTTCTTTGAAGAAAACAAAGGGATAGGAACTATGGTTGCAGGCAACGGAGAAATAATAGACTTCGATGCCAACCTAAGCTATGAAGATAAAATAGACATGTTTAATCAATATCAACCTAGAATGTTGGTATCAAAAAGTGAAACAGAACTAGATGAAGATGGTAAAAAAAGAATAACAGGTACATTTGGCGTAGATGAAAGAATAGATACCATACTAAGAAGTAACATAGACGAGAAAATAACCTCCGAAGCAAAAACTATAACTCCTAATATTTTACCTAATCCTTTTACTGATGCTCCTGCCCCGTTTAGTTTTAGTGAATACTATAAGAAAAACGAAAAGGGAGAGTACCTTCCTGATTATTCTGAAAGTTCAGGCAGAAAAGCTAAAGAATTTTTAAAGTTTATGGATAATAGTTTTCCAAATATGAACGCAAAAACTAAAGCTTCATTAATAAATAGAAATATCTACGGCATATCTGATATGAAAATACTAGACCCTAGTGCAGAAACTGGAACGGGATCGGGTAAAGTATTGGGTGAAAAAATAATAACTGTTGTAGAAGATGCCCCAAGAGCCTTAGTAGATTTAGCCATGAGTATTGTGGGCGTGGCAGGAGAGTTGAGCTACGACGGTTTAAAAAACGGAATAAATTTAATAGGCTCGCAACTCGGTGAAAAGGAAGCTTTATTAAAAGATACATATCAATTTATATATGGGGGTGTTCCTAACCCATTCTCTGAAGCAGGTAGAGATTTAATCAGAACGTACTTAGGTCCTGATGCAGCACAATCATATAGATTATCTCTAGCTAAAGATGGTATACTTGTTAGTGAAACTCAAGCCTATGAGATACTAAACTACACAGCCGATGCTGCAGACAAGACTTTGCTACTTACACCTATGCTTGTTGGCGAAGCTATGTTAATATCCAAGATAGGAGATAAAGGTCGTAAAACATTCGCAGATGAAATGAAAAAATTTGAAGCTGAAAACTCAGGGCTGAAAGGTCCTGAATTAATAACAGCGTTTTTAGATCAAAGAAAAAGCAATTTACCCATATACAAAAACATAAAAAGTTTTCTAGATAAATATAAATTAAAAGAGTCTGCCGATATAGCTGAAGCTGCAAAACCTCTTGCTGAAAGAAGTTTATATATTGAAGCAAAAGAAAGAGTTAAGGTCACTAGGGGTGATTTAGCTGACGCATTGACTGCAAGAAAAAAAGAATGGTTGGCAGTAAAAGCTAGTCCTAATTTTGTAATGTCTAAAGGTGCTAAAGAAAGATTTTTTAATACACCTGAGATAAACAGACTTAAAGCATTAAAAGTTGAATCTGACATGATGGTTCGTATATCAGAACAGATAAGTGGCACTCCCAAGTATGTTAGAGATATGTACAGAGATAACACTGTATTTGCATCTATTGCTGCTGTGACAGGTCAACAACTACAGCAATTCGGAGTTCCTCCAGAAGTAGGATATATAGTAGGTATGGGAACTATGATGGCTGCAAGTATGAATAAAAACTCATCAACTATACGTAATTTGACAGACTCCCAATCTTATAATCCTGTAAATATATTAACCATGATGAGAAAGTCAAAACTATTTGACGAAGACATGACAAGTCAAGAAGCTCTTCAACTATTAACTAATCCAAAATTAGATGCCTTAGACGAAAATGGCAGACGTTTGTTTACTAACAAAGAAAAAAAGTTAGCAATAGAATTAGCCGAAAGAGTAAACTCTTTAAATCCACAGGTAAGAGATCAAATAGTTGCTAACGTTATGTACTACAAAGATATGAGAGCAAAGCTAGTCGGAACAGGGGATTTTAGTGATGATGTTCTAGAAGCCACTTTTGGTGATATGTCGGGAATGGCTTTTTATGATGCACTAGAAGATTCATTTACCTATTCTATGCAACAAAGTAAAGTGTTTGATTCTGAAATAACAAATACTCTTACACAATTACAAAATAAACGCACACAACTAATGAAGAACCTAGAAGGTCATGTGCGAACTATTTTAGGAACAGAGAACTTAGATAAAAATAATCCTGCAATTATTCAATTTGTAGACAGGATACAAGAGACTTTGTCTAATTCTAAAATAAGAGAAGATGGTATGAGAGCCATAAAAGATAGTTACATAAAATCAAAAACTATGTTGCTACAGAATATGCTTCACGGCTCGGCAGACCCTGATGTACAAAAAGCTATACAGTCTGAGTATGGAGATATTGTAACTATGGCTGAGTCTTTAGTTGATGATATAACTCTGTTTAGTTTAGACGGTAACAAAGTCTCTATTGAACAAGCTAGAGATAGATTAAACCTAGCCGAACAGTCAATACAAAAAGAATTTTTATCACAAATAGCAAACAAGAAAAAAAGACTGAGAGATAAAACAGGAAAGATACCATCTATAACTGATTCAACTAGTGGCGATGCTGTAGTTGAGTTGGCTAAATATAATGATGAAAATGCTTCTTTAGCTAGAATGGCTATGATAAATAAAAAAATTGCACAAGCTAAAGCTAGACTACCATTTCAACAGTTTGATGAGAAATATAATAACTTATATGGTACTGACGCTTCTGAGTTAGGCTACAAAATACTAAATGACATAAGGTTAGGCTCTGGGGATAGAGCCAGTAAGACACTGGTAAGTCAACTCATGTCAGGAAAAGATGAACGCAACATATTTAAAGTTTTAAATAAGGGTGCAGGTCAGACTTTAGATAATATGCAAGCTGGTAGCTCAAGTAGCTTTGACTTTAGAGCTAGTTACACACAAAAAATACGAGACTTGCTACCCAAAGAATTACAAAGTGCTACTATTACTGATCTTGATATAATATCTTACATACAAAATGTAGAGGGCGATTTGAATGTGGGCATAGGCTTAAACATGACTGATACTCAGAATTTATATTCTGCCTTAAGCACCAAAGCGTACAAAGCATTTAGGTCAAATGATACTAATTCTGCTAGAACATACGGAGAGTACGCAAGAGAAGCAGATGGCATGTTTGATAAAGTTGTTGATATGCAAGGTACTCCAATTTCTGATACTGCACAAAATCAAATAAGAACAGAAGTTAACGCTATGAGAAAAGGATACAGAGATAACTATACAACTCCTTTTCTTACTCAAAATACAAGAACTGCTAGGTGGACTAACCCAGTGGGAGGAGCTGCAAATGATACTGTAGAAACTCCCGGAGGAAAAGTTTGGGGCATGGGAAATGAACCTAACACATGGTTTAATTTGAAAACAGTGGCAAAGCTAGATGATGCAGATGTTCTTAATGTAAATCGTGACTTTAGGAAAATGTATGGTAAATATAATTCAAAAACTGAAATGTATGAGATTGATATCAACAGCGATGGGTACAAAGCTCTACAAGAAGTAGCATCTATTAAGTTTGAAAGAGAGGTTGCAAGGCTACAAGAGACTATATCTGATCCAAAGCAACTACAGGATGCCATAGATAATTTAGAACAAAAGACTTTTGACTTATTTAAAAGCTCAGAAGGGGGTTCTGATTCTGCTTTTCGTGCTAATCACTCTTACAATTCAATGACGGACATAGGTGCAAGAGTAAATAGAGATGCTAAGTTAAAAGCTAAACTAGATTTAGAAATGATACCATTTAGTAAACAACTAAGAAAAGATGGTGAAATAGTATACAGAGCAATGAGAGAAAGTGGAGAAAATATAAAAATGCTACAGAAAGTAGCTGAGACTCCTACTAACAAAGCTTTCTTTGAAAGGTACATTATAACTGCAAATGGTCCTACAGAGCTAAAAGCTTTGAAAGCTTCTATGACTACTGGAGATAATGCTAGTATGTCAGTACAACAGTTTGACGGATTAGTTAAAGAAATGGTATCAAGCCATATATCTGCATTAGTTATTAAACCAACTGGCTCTGTAAGTATAGTACCTAAAGCCGATGGAAAAGGATTTGCAGCTATAAAAGATACAGAGTTTGACACTGTAGGTTTGAATGATCTGTTAAGTGGGGATTCTCCTGCTATGGCAAACTTAATAAGATCAGGATACTTAGATGACGAGCATGTAGAAAATCTCAGTAGAATAAATGAGTTTATGAATAATAGAAAGAAGATGGCTCAGAGAAGAGGTGAGCTTAAATTCACAGGAGAGCCTAGAGGATTATCCATAGAGAGCTACATAAGTCGTTTTTATTCTATAAGTAGAGGAGTTGTTAGTCCTAAGTATGTAATGACAGAAGCTCTTGTACAGAATATAAGAATGGCTGAACATCGTATGTTAAAAGAAATGATAATGAATCCAAAAGTTGCAAACATATTAGCAGAACTTATAGTGGATGGTAAAAAATTTACAGAACAAAAAGAGTTAAGATTAAAAGAAATATTTACAACTATGGCAATAAACGCATATGCTTCTGCGGCCATAACCAGAGAAGACGAAATGAAATCTGGTCAGAAGCTACCTACTTATGACTTTTCAAAACTTACCCAATAGGAGAACAACTAATGAAAATGTATAATAACGGTCAACGTAAAGGCATGATGTACGGTGGTGGTGCTACCCCAAGAAAGCCAATGATGTACGGTGGCATGACTAAGAAAAAGAAAATGAACATGGGTGGACTTGCTGATCAAAACAGAAAGTCATCTGCAGGTCAAGCAGGCATGATGAACCCAATGGGTAGCATGACTGAGAAGAAGAAGTTTAGCATGGGTATGATGTCAGGTGGTCAAGTTAAGTTAGACAAAAACAAAGACGGTAAAATATCAGGTAAAGACTTTAAGATGATGAGCTAGGCTTATCTCTCTGTCTCGATATCTTACGACCCTTAAAGAAAACAATTGTATTGATAGTGGTGTTGATAGTTATAGCTACAACTAGCCACGCTTCCCACCACTCCATTACAAGAACCTACCTGACTTATCCATAACCTCTTGTGCTATTGATCTCAGGTATCGTATAAAGTCTCCCACCTTGTTTGTACCCTCGTACATAGGAAGACCCATATTCATAGTCTTCTCAAACTCTTCAGGTTCTACTGCATCGTAGAGTATTTCCACATTCCCATCTTTATTAAGAAACGCTTCTAGTGAGAATAGTTTCGCTTTCACTTTTGATTTCATTGATCGGCTCTAACTTGCTTATCGGTAAATTATAACAATCGGTTCTGAATGTAAAACCGTTGCTTGGGTCAACTTGACCTTTCTTATATCGGGTAGCTTCAGCGTAGTATTCTTTTTTACTAATGCTACCTAGTATCCAAGCCTTACTGAGATCAGTCAGTATCCTCACGAACACATAACTGTCACAGTCTTGCTTAGTACCATGTGATGCAACTGAGCAATCATAGTTTGGTTGTGGTCTAGTATTACAACGTTTAGTCTTAACGTCGATTCGATTCCCATCTTTTACTAAATCATAATTAACTGTGTTTACTTCAGTTGCCCCAATGATATCAGCTACGATTACCTCGCCTATCGCACCTACTACGTTACTAGTGCCACCTGTAATACTTCCCTGCAGTATGCCTACAGAGGAAGCTTTTTCCCTCGCATGACGCATGTAATCTTCGCTGATTGGTATCTCTATCATTAGCTTGAACTCAAGTCTACGACTTCGCAGGCATCTGCAGTACAAGCCAACTCACGAGAACCACTCGTATTATCTTCCTTTTCATAATTAGAGAACTTAGTCCAATCTAGTGCAGATGGTACACGACCATTCCATTCTAAATAGTCATCAGCCTCTATGTCCTGATAAGGAGCTTGTTGGTACGTGTGATCAGAGAATGGTAAGAATGATACACCCGAAGCTATATCAAAGTTATCATACAACCACGAACCTACTTCCATCCACTCCTCTTCCTTTACAGAAATAGTTACAGATGGTTTGTGTTCGCACCAATTAAGTGCATAGAGTTTCCATAGTTCTAGTTGTTCTATAGCACTCATCTCAGTTCTAGTGATAGCACCACTAGGAGATTTCATAGGAAAAGAGAAGACCGTAACACTATCAGGTTTTGTGATATCAGCTTCAAACGGTATGCCCTCTTCTTTCATAAACTGTGTGAGTGGGTCTTTGTTATCACCACGTACAGTTCTGATGTAAAACGGATTGTGTCTAGCATGGATACCCGATGCAGAATCAGTTAACTGAGACACCGTGCCACTTGGCTTTACACAGGTAATTGCAGTACTTCTAGGTATCCCTATCTTCTCTGCATACTCTCTGTTTGTATCGATAGCTACCTGCTTCATCTCTTGTAACCATATCTTAGAGTCAGTCATTCTAGCTAACACAGGATGATCCATGATACCTGTCAATGACACGCCTAACAATCTTTCTTCTTCTGTATTTGTTTTCCATATCTTACGTAGATACTTTAAGTCTGTAAGAGTTGATTGGAATGTACCTAACATGGTAGCAATCCGTACCTTTGATCTCAAAGCTGAAAGATCATCGTTCTCTCTTACGACAACTTCAGATAAGTTACAGAACTGATACGGTCTTAGGATAATCTCTGAACAAGGATTAGTTCCCCACATGTAGCCTGTCTGTCTTCTGCCACTCTTAGCTACCTGCTCATCGGCAGCCTGTCTGTTGAACATACCTCTCTCACCTGACTTAGATTCATACAAAGCCAACCATTCTCTCATGTACGTTTCCATACTAGGCTTGCCTTTGTAGGCTACAGAGTTGTTAGCCAATGCTCTTTGCCCTTGACTTTCCCACCATTGACCTGTCTTAGCGTGTGCCATCTGATCATCGTTCAAGTTAGATAGGCTGATCAAAGCAGATCGTCTAACGCCACCTACAACAACAACCTCACCAACCTTACACATGATATCGTGACA
>MDSX01082987.1_pt1 | contig 11924 bp, 12 predicted proteins | sample 811141 | NCBI WGS metagenome assembly MDSX01 (sample SAMN05326642, study PRJNA326480) | marine metagenome | isolation source: seawater | place: Atlantic Ocean: South East | collected 2010
CAGAGTATTATTATCAACAAAAAAGATGCGGAAATTCGTAATTTAAAATACGAAATAATAAGACTTAAAGAACAATTAACTGTTCCAACGACGGACAATATAGACCTTTTAGATTTATGCGATTTTGATTAAGAACAACTTAAAGAGTTTATATTTATGAATACAAAAGCACCAAAGAATTCTTGGAAGGCTAATAGAAGTTATGGGGTTATCTTATTAAGAAAGCGTAGAGAAGCGTACGAGTGTTTAATGGTATGTAGGAGGAATACGTTTTGTTTTGCGGACTTTGTCCTTGGGAAATATCAAGAGTCGGATTTGGAGTACATGATGCATTTGATATTAAACATGACATTTACAGAAAGAAATTTGATTCGCGAGGGTGAGTATAGAGGTTTATGGGATCGAGTATATGTTAAGACACGTAAGCCCGACGGGGCTTTTTACGAGCAGGCTAAGAAAAAGTTTGAACGTTCGCGAACGAATGCGATTTATTTGGAATCAAAACTTCCTTGTTTATGGAAATTTCCGGAGTGGGGGTTTCCCAAGGGTCATTTAAATCCACACGAGTCCATGTTAGATTGTGCAAAGCGGGAATTGTTTGAAGAGACGTCTATAAGTTCAAGTATGTATACAATTGATCAATCAATAAATCCTTTTGAGGAAGAATTTATTGGGACAAATGGACATAAATATAAGAATCGTTTTTATATAGGTTTCATAAATGATACATGTGAGCCTACTTTGAACATGAAAAATACGGGGCAGATAAGGGAAATCAGTCAGATACGCTGGTTTCCTTTTTCTACGGCATCTAAAATCATAAGGTTTCACGAACATTCAAAACAATGTTTATTAAAGGAATTAGAATCTTTACTCAACAAGAAAAACCCCGTTATGATTAATGAAGGATATAATCATCTTGACAATGAACGTTATGTTCATATTTCTCATATTTCTAGTTCTTCGTAATCAAGAGCAGTTTAGTAACTATTATACATGGGATCCCACTGGAACTTCGTTAATACATGGTAAAACATGGCAATATGGTGGACCCACAACTCGCGTTGAATATAAGTTTATTAAAAAAACACCCGATGGAAGAACTTCACCTGTTGCCCCAATTACATGGAATTCATTTCAAAACGGACTTAAATGTAAGATGTAAGTTATCTATATGGATTCCGCACCTGTAAATGAAGACTACCTCGATGTAGATAAAGAGATACCTGGACAAAGTTTTTGTTGTATTTCTTTTGTATCACCGGAAAAGATTTACAAAAAACGCGAAGTATTTTATACAAAAAAGTTTATTGAGAATCTAGGGATTGCTGATATTGATAATTTGGATAAAAAATTTGACGACTTTATGAATATACAGGAAGAGACTTTACAGAGGGAGTTCCAAGAGTCAATTGGTGGTTCAACTTCTATTCGCGGATTAAAGGTTCGTGGTGTATATAATACTCACGAAGAAGCCAAGGTTCGTGCTCAGCTTCTTCAACGCATGGATAGGTCGCATAATGTATTTGTGGGTCAAGTAGGATATTGGCTTCCTTGGGACCCCAATCCTGAGGGGGTACATGAGTCAGAATATATGGAAAGTGAATTGAATACTCTCATGAAACAGTATAAACAAAACGAAGTACAGAGGGATATGTTTTATGCGGAACAAGTAAAGGCATATAAGCAAAATACTTCTACTACGGAGCACCCCAATGTTACGGATGATGAGAAAAAGGATAACGTTTCAAAGAACCACCATGTGACAGAGGATTTGTAGTTTATGAGAAATTTTCGAAATTTTATTTGTATTTCTTCGAATGATGTAGTGGTAACATACTCGCCTTCCAAGCGAGATCCCCGGATTCGATTTCCGGTTCGAAGATACAAAGTAGTGAGAAACTCATTACATCCTTCCCGTTTCGAACATTGGGTAAGTTCGATATCTTTTAATAAAGTAAACCGGTTCGACCCCGGTAATGGGAATTTATTTAATGGTCACATGGAGCGGGTGCTGGAGCAGCTGGAGCGGGTGCTGGAGCAGCTGGAGCAGGGGCGGGAGCAGCGGGAGATGGAGCGGGGGCACAATGAGATGGGCAGTGTTGAGGGTAATGGGGTGCTTCTCCCTCACAATAATAAAAATCGTCGTGATCATCGTCATCGTCATAATCAGATTCCCATTCATCGGAATACCAATCTGCGGCTTCTTTACTTGTAGGATCAAAGCATTCTTCGTAACAGTGTGATATTTCGGGCTCATGTTCGTGGTGTTTATGATTATGACTAGAAGAACCATCGGATTTAAGGGCTTTTACTACTTTATCCCAGTGTTCTTGAGGTGGTAATATGAATGGAAAGTTTTCCATTAAAACTTTTGTATTTGCGACAGGGACCTCTCTCCAGTTTTCAATTAGATAAGATATATTATCTGTGAGTTGATTTCGTTTATCACACATTACTTATTACCAGTTATTTGTATGTTCTATTTGACTTTTATTACTTTTGGTTTTTACAAGTATTGATCTGGGTAGACGTGTCTCTCTCATAAATACATCTCTTTTAGTCATAAAATGTCTATAAATATTCACGTCATTACTTTGCATAGAAATCCATGTGTCAACGGGGGCATTTATGGGTAATCGGTTTAAGAGCTTTTGAGCTCCACGCGGATGAATAACATATGAATTTAAGAGAACGAAACTATGTACACGAGATATTGTATCATTAATTTTTTCTCCGTCATCACCCTTGTGAAGCCAGAATCCAACCAGGAATATATCCCAATCATCTGGTAATTTATCCATGAAGGATATTACCTTTTCTTCGAATTGTGGATCGAGGCGAATTGCGTCATCTTCGAATATGAAAGTTGGTTTATTATTTTTAGCAGCTTTCTTCCATATGTTATAATGACTAAGTGCCACACCATATTCTCCGGGAGTTAATTGTATTTCGAGATCTTTGCCCCAGTATTTCCATCGTCCGTAATTCCACGTTGGAGTAAGTATACCTTCGTCGTATTCTTTTTGAGGGTTATGAACTTTTCCATACACACCTGGAAAGCGTGTTACATTTTTCCGAAGATATGAATTTTCTTGTACAACTTGCCATCTACGATTACCCTCTTCCGTCTCTTTTAGATTAATCATATACATCTTACCCCAGGGGCGAGATCTATTAAGTGTGGCATCCACATTTATGAACCGAAACTTCCAAATTATGAAACCAACTAGTATTAAAGTCACGATAACATATTGATACATTATATAATTAGAAAAGATAAGAATGCTTTTCTTCTTTTTTTTTAATTATATCTGTTAAGATGTGTTCTACATTTTGACATGCTTTTTGGATCATACTCTGATTATGTATACATGGGATGTCTCTATATTCTTTTTGAGAAAGAAGAATGAGAGCGTTAATTACCATGGGAAAACGCGAGGTTCGCATTGGTTTCGTATATCCATTACAATAAAATCCTCTCCAACATTTTATTATATCCAGATATTCTACTTTGTTTTGTTCAGCGTATACAACCAATGTATCCCAGAGAAAGAAAACCCAGGATGAATTATCATACCTAGACCCCGATACGATATGTTCCTTATATTTTTTGTTTTTTTCCAATTGAATTATCCATCCAATAATACGGAAGGAGTTATTGAGATCACATGTTGTTAAATGCTGTGTGCACGCATTTAAAAGTCCAGCCAAAACAATACTATCCCCTGATACCATCGCAGACCTGACATGGTTAGATAGAGTGCATTGGGTAAGAGTACTTATTGCGTGCTCTATTTCATCGTCGGTGCTTTTTATAGATGGTGTTGGATAAACAATCCCTTTAGGTGAATAAATCAATACACCCATTATGAAAGTAAATATCTCTACCGTATCATGTTTATTATCCGACACGTTTAAATTAGGATAATCTACCTTTATTCGTTTCAAAAATAAAACGAGCTTTGGATTTTGAGAATGTATATGTTTTGCAGAAAATAATAAGATTGACTCCCAAAGAACGTCTTGCCACTTTGATAGAACCATCTCCATCGTCCAATGACAACATGTTTCGTAATCACTTGATAAACACGCCTTTTTCCAACAATTTATAACCTGTTTCTGTAAATGTCCCGAATAAGATACTTTATCTAAGTTCCTGGAACTTGCCCGTGATTGGTTTTGGGAATTTTGGGAATTTTGGGAATTTTGGGGATACTTGTGTACATTTTGTGATGCTAGGATATCAAAATTGTTGAACATGTCTTGACTTAAACAAAAGAAATGATTCTAAAAAACGAACGAGAGAAAAATGAAACCCCGTGATGCACTCCGTGAATCAATCATTCATATATAATGTATCTTCCACGGGAAATAATTGATGAAATATTATCATTTAACGTAGATCATAGGGAGCCATATTCAAAATGTATGAATCATATTCACATGGTCGCAAGTGTCTACAAAGCAAGATATGCGTGTAATACTTTTGATTCTTCAAACATATATGTTGGGAGGTCGTTTATAGATCATATAGTTTCTATTTTTGAATCAAAGGATGAGAGAATAAGTATCATAGAAGGACTCTCTCAATGCGAATGTTGTCTGAGGCATCAGGAGAATAGACCCTTTACACTTGTAATAAATAGGTCCACACCCCACAACGATAATTGTCATTGTATCTGTAGACATGTATCAAGATTTATGTGTGCTACATGTGACGTTCAATATAATTAAAACAACTATATATAATGGAAGACACAAAACAAAAACTCATAATTGAATTTATTAATTTTCTCGAAGATGATGACTTTAAAGATATCTTTCTAAAAGAACTCAATGAAGAAATTAATATACCAATCTTAAACGAAGAAAGAGAAGGAAAAATATTCAAAGCACTCTATGGTGTTATCATAAAATCCCTCAGGAAGAAATGCGACAAAAAATAAAAAAACCTTTTTTTAGGTTTTTTTAAGTTTTTTAAGTTTTTATGTTTTTTATGTTTTTTATGTTTTTTATGTTTTTTATGTTTTAGGATCTTACTCATTCGCCTCTTCATCATCAGACTCCTCAGTCTCCTCAGACTCCTCAGACTCCTCAGTCTCCTCAGACTCCTCAGACTCCTCAGACTGTTTGAGTTCCCAACGCTTGAGAGCATCTGCTTTCAACGCCGCCTTGTCATCCTCAACACCGTCGGCGATTTGCTCACCGACAATATCCTTGGCAAAGGCACGCCACCTCAAGGCACAGTCCTTAGACACGCGAGACTTTTCTTCATAAGGTTCACGTTCTTCTGTGGAGAGACCCTCCCATGACTCTTTGGCAAGTTCCGTCGCCTCCTTCCCCTTAGCCTCTGTCGTTTCAAGAAACTCCTTCTTGAAGAAGACAAAGGCGGAGGATGCTCGAGGCTCCTTCAACTTGGGCTCCTTAGGCTCCTTGCCAGTCTTATGAACGTATCCAGGATTCGCTTCCATAAAGGCTGCCTTGGACTTCTCAAAGTCTTCAACTGCCTTTTCTTCCCACGCATCCTTCTCTTCCTTTTTTAGGAGCTGCCACTGAGCCCCGCCTTCCACCATAACTTCCTTAGGACCAATGCCGATCTTACCATTTTCGTCACGAAGACCATTACGGTAAGCAGTCATAAAGAACAAGAAGCTTGGTTTCTTGCGAGGGAACTTGGACTCACGCTTCTGCTTCGTCACCTTAACCTTCTTCTCGGGGAAAGGAATGTCCGCAAGAACTTGCTTCTGGTCTTCAGTCAGCTCGAGAGCAGTGATAATCTGTTCGCGGTAAGACACAAAGGCAGAGGACATATTCTTCGTCGTGTGAGAGTGAGTGTTCAGTGAGTGTTCAGTGAGTGTTCAGTGTGTGTGTGTGTCTCTATTCTCTGTACTTAAGAACTCATTTTCTTCATTTTTTGTAATATCTTCGGGTTGAATCATAAAGTATTTTTTCAAAGACTCTATTTTTTTAAATCCCAATAACGGACATGAGAACATATCTTTTACTTCCTGTGGTGTTTTTGATTTGAGTAATTCTATGAGTTTACATAAATTACTACATTTTTTGGTGATAACAGAAGCTGTTTTAAAGCTAATACCCGGTATTTGACATAGTTGCATAATAAAACATCTTTCAGGTGTCATGTTTTCCTTTTTAGAAATATGGAGACTCTCTACATATGGTTGGGTATTCGTATTATTTTCTAACGTGTACATTTTCTTATCCTTTTGGAATTTAAGAACCATTTCAAGAAGTACCGATTCTGTCTCTTTAATTCCACTTGTAACGAAACAAATGAGTCTATCTTTAAATTGAAGACGGAGGATAATTTGCCATAGGATGGATGGTAAATTCCTGTCATATTGTGGCGAAGGCACCTCTAAAATATATCCTTTATGAACCGCATTAGAAGACAGAAGCCTCTTTTTCTGCTCAGAATACCGCCCATCTTTAAGAGAGGATAAAAGATCCGAGATTGTCTTTCTTTCTAATATTACAAGCAATGTATCACAACATCTTAATTGAATATCTCCGACCTGTAATTGTTTTTTAATGATAGATGGGTCATCTTTGAAGAGTCCTCTTTCCCTGGAATCAATTTCTAGATACCAATTATCCATTCATAAAATTATATTTATTAGTTTTAATTATGGCTTTGTCTCGTTTTCAGATTCAAGTTGCTCTTGGTGTCCTTGTTCTTTTATTTGTAGTTGGTGCAATTCTTTACGCCATGCCATCCATGTCCAAAAAGGAATTACCCGAACTATCCGAAAACTTTGAAGACTCTGAGCAAAATTGCATTGGTTATACCACTAAGTCCAGTGGATCTGTCCCAGAACCATCTGAGCCCCTCGGTCATAACGCGGGACCAAAATCACTCATGTCCGATGACGAAGACCCAACAAAAAATAACTCTACACCCAAGGACTGCTTCCCTAAAGATCACCTTAACCCCAAGGATCTTCTCCCAAGTGAAGCTGCAACAAAGTGGGCTCAAACAAACCCTTCAGGACAAGGTTCCATTGGTGACCAAAACTTTCTCGGTGCCGGATACCACGTTGGTATCAACACTGTAGGACAATCCATGCGTAATGCGAATCTTCAACTCCGTAGTGAACCCCCCAACCCCCAAAAGCTTGTTAGTCCATGGCTCCAATCTACCATTGACCCCGATCTCAACCGTAAGCCACTTGAAATTGGCTGCGATTAAGTATATTAAGTATTTTACTTCCTCCAACGCTTTCCACAATTTAGACAAATGATAAATATGGTTTCTCCTTCGTCAGCACTTCTTGTCTGCATTGTATAATATGTCGTCTTATTACGACCACATTTAATGCACCGAAACTGGGTCGTCGACTGTCCATAATCAATTTCACACATCATATCATCCCTTTTCTTTTTCTCTCCGATAATCTTCTCCCAGTGATTTGGTGCAAGATCGTAACAAGACATAAATGAAATCTCATGTGGCTTAAATGACCCTTCTTTAAGCTTTTTCAACATGTGACTGGTATTCTCCGAATTTGTATAAGAATTTGGAGATATATTTGTCATGATCTGACGGAGCTTGTTAAAGTATGTAGACCGGAAATTTAGATTATCCCAAGAGCATTTCTGACACCGAGACTTGGATTTCCAAATGGTATAATTATAAATACCCTTTTCTACATTACGAGAGATAAATGAGTCCTCAATAACCGAGTCCAATGTATGAAATGACTTTTCGCGAGTAACCTCCATGTTATTCTTATATATCATGCGGTCCAATTATATTCATTTTTATAATGAAATATCTCAATGAAGCTACAACTTAAGAAATTTGATATGGCAAGTATAAAAGATGATAAAGTAGTTGTTATGATCGGAAAAAGAGATACCGGAAAGAGTTTCCTTTGTAAAGACCTCTTATACTATCACCAAGATATACCTGTAGGAACCGTCATATCTGCTACAGAGTCTGCCAATTGTTTTTACGGTAAAATGGTACCCCCTTTATTCATACATGGAGAGTATAACGATGAAATTATTAAAAAGGTACTTTTACGTCAAACAAGGTGTATGACCCAATACAAAAAAGAAGAGGCTCAAATATCCACAAATAGTATTGGTGGTGGAAAACCATCCATTGATCCACGAACATTTGTCATACTTGATGACTGTTTATATGATAATAGTTGGACAAAAAGTAAACATGTTCGGTCGCTATTTATGAACGGGAGGCATTTTAAGGTGTTTTTTATCATCACGATGCAATACGCACTAGGTATTCCACCTAACTTGAGAACAAATATTGACTACGTTTTTATACTTCGTGAAAATATTGTCCAAAATAGACGCCGTTTATATGAGTGTTATGCAGGTATGTTTCCGACATTTGAGGTATTTTGTGATGTAATGAATCAAACCACGGAAAATTACGAATGTTTAGTCATAAATAATAACTCTAAATCAAATAACTTAGAAGACCAGGTCTTTTGGTACAAAGCCGAACCCCATGATGAGTTTAAACTAGGTAGCAAAGAATTATGGACATTTCACGAACGCAATTACGTAGAAAATCCGAGTATAGATAGAGAAGAGGAAAAGGAATGGGACCCTAAAGAATTCAATGCAAAAAAGAATAAACTTCCTATAAATGTACATAAATATAACGACTTTTTGTGATTTATACATTACTATGTTAACCGATTCGTAAATAATCTTGCATAAGTAAATATATAGTTTGGTACGCAAATAAAGAAGTAAATATTTGCTTCCTAAAGACGAAGTAAATACATATAATATATTTGCTTCAAAAAAAGGTTAAAGACAAAACTAGACAATAAAATAAGTCATGGAGACACTTGATATCGTGGGTCTCATTGAGAAGAACCCGGTTGTTATTCTATCAGAAAATAGCAACGATAAACTCTTAAATAAAATTAAAGAGAGATTTTCAGATGAAGATCAAAAAATTTTCATCTCAAGTTTTTATTGCTATCTTAAGTATGACCAATTTAAAGACTTTGTGGTTGATTTAGATGATGTGTGGGAGTGGATGGGATTTTCTCGTAAAGATAACGCAAAAAGAACACTAGAAAAATTCTTCCATAAACAAATTGATTACAAACTTTTTGCTCCTCCCGAAAGCGGAGCAAAAAAAGGGAGTGGGGGTCACAATAGTTTAAAAATACTTATGTGTGTGAATACATTCAAGTCATTATGTTTGAGAGCAAATACATCCAAAGCATCAAAAATTCACGAATATTATATTAAACTAGAAACAATTATTCACGAAGTACTAAATGATAACCAAAGTGAACTTATACAACAAGTAGCTCTTCTTAAAAACGAAAAAGAAGAATACATAAAAAAAATGCAAAAAGATGCTAAAGAAGAAGCAATAAAGTCAAAACTCATGGCAGAAAAAGCAGCAGAAAAGGCAACTATACTCCAATTTCCTTTGAATACGGAATGCGTATATGTTGGAAAATTCACAAATAAAAACCAAGAATATATTAAATACGGTCAAACAAATAATCTAAATCAAAGAGTGAGAGACCATCGTAAATATTTCGGAGATTTCATTTTAGTAAATGCATTCAAAGTTCAAAATAAGGTAGAAATTGAAAATGTTATTCGTCGTGATGAAAGAATAAAGCCGTATGAAAAAACATTAGAAGTAAATGGTAAAACATACAAAGAAATATTGCTAAGTGGGGCATCAAATAACAATGGTATCTCTATTGATTATCTTTTTAAAACTATAAATGATATCGTGAAGAGTCGCTCGTGTACACTGGATAATTTTAATAGAATTCTTTCTGAAAACGAAGAACACGTGCGAACGAATGATATGCTTCGTCATGAAATTAAGATGAAAGAACATATTATAGAAGAACAGCGGTGTGAAATAAAGGAATATGTAAATAAACTAAAAATCGCGAATATTTCCAAATTAAATGCCGAGGATAAAATGATCAAAATTATAGACACGGTTGCACCAAATCATGAATATAATTGTGACAACGATAACGAGGATTTGCGTGATTGGGTTCATGAGCATTGTGTTATAGAGAAAGATGCAGAAGTATGTGGTAGGGAGCTCATCGGATGGTTCCGTATAACTAAAAAAAATAAAGATGGTGCTTTAACAGAAAAATTTAAAGATTATTTGAAGTGTCGTTTCAAGCAAGGTCGTCTTAAAAATACAAAGTCATCAACGAATGGAAATCTTAATGGATATTTTGGTATCAAACTTAGAGAAATCAACCATAATAATTTTGATATCCCGTATAATACCCGAGAAGAAGAGATTGTCACTGAATTTATAAAAACCAATTGTGAATTCAATCCAAAGGCAAAGCTTCTGATGAGCGAAATAATGGACCATGTTGGGGCTAATAGTTCAAGGGACAATATCATATCATACTTGAGTAAAAGACGCGATGTGTTTTATTCGAATCTCTCTTATAAAAATAAGACGGGTGTGGGATTTTATGGGTTTTGTATCAAAGGTGAAGTAGATATCAAAGTCGCACCAACTACCGCAAAATCCGTAGAAAAGGTATGTAATAAAACGGGGAGTGTTCTTGATAAATGGGATACAATAACCAATGCTGCATCCAAAGAAGATATATCTCGTAGTAAATTGTTCCGTTTTATTCAAAATAAAAAGGTCTTTACACAAGACAATAACGAATATTATTATACATACTCTCGTAACTAAAAAACGAATAATTTGCTATTGGGATAAATGAATAAATGTATCCTTGACTATATTATGTTTGAGAGTCGTTGGACTTTGATTACTCCATAGTTCGACCACATCATATGATCTTTATAAAAAATGAAGAAAATCATATCTTAAGTACAGAGAATAGTGGCATCTAACAACCACACACACTGAACACACACTCATACACTCACTCTCATACGATCATGTCTCATTCCATTCTTATGGCTTACCGCGAGGAGATTCTCTCTACTCTCGATCTGTCCGAAGACCAGAAGACAATGATCAAGGAGATTGCGTTTCCGGGTGCCAAGTCCAAAGCCCACGAGGCTCGGGAGCGTCGTGAAAACCGCGAGAAAGGGACTGCCTTCCCACTTAAGAAGTCTGCTTATCATCTGTTTATGGCTGGTTATCGTGAACTTCTTCGCGAAGATGGTGGTCATGAGGGTATGACTGGTGCGGAGATGATATCTGACGGTGCTGCTCAATGGAAGAATCTTGACGATGAAGAAAAATCGAAGTGGCTTGCGAAAGCCGATCGCGATTTCGAAAAAGCCAAGTCCGCTTTCATGGAAGCTAACCCCGGATATGTCCACGTTCCTAATTCCAGAGCGGCTCCTAAGGCTTCAAGGACCCCTAAAGAACCTAAGCGAAAGGAACCTCGTGCAACCTCGGCATTTGTCTTCTTCAAGCAAGAGTTTCTTGAAAAATCAGATGCAAAGGGTAAGGAGGGTACTGCTCTCGCCAAGGAACAGTGGGAACAACTCGATGCCGAGGAGCGTGAGCCATATGAGGATATGGCTCACGAAGCTAAGAAACTCGCAGAAAGGTGGCGTTCCTTCGCCAAGGACATTGTCAGTGAGCAAATCGCCGACGGTGTTGACAACGACAAGGCTGCGTTGAAAGCAGATGCTCTCCGCCGCTGGGAACTCAAACAAGCCGAATCCGAGGCTGAATCCGAGGCTGAAGCTGAGGACGAAGTTGAGGCTGAATCCGAGGCTGAAGCTGAGGACGAAGTTGAGGCTGAAGCCGAAGACGAAGTTGAGTCCGAAGCTGAGGCTGAAGTTGAGGCTGAAGCCGAAGACGAAGTTGAGTCTGAAGTTGAGGCTGAGGCTGAAGCTGAAGCCGAAGACGAAGTTGAGTCCGAAGCTGAGGCTGAAGTTGAGGCTGAAGCCGAAGACGAAGTTGAGGCTGAAGCTGAGGC
>MDSX01036978.1_pt1 | contig 11915 bp, 7 predicted proteins | sample 811141 | NCBI WGS metagenome assembly MDSX01 (sample SAMN05326642, study PRJNA326480) | marine metagenome | isolation source: seawater | place: Atlantic Ocean: South East | collected 2010
AATATTGTTGACCCATTACATACTACCTTACCAATATTAACAAGATATGAAAAGGCTAAAGTTATTGGTATAAGAGCCAAGCAAATAAATAACGGAGCTCAGGTATTTATTGATGTTCCTCATAATATGATTGAAGGATTAACAATAGCAGAAAAAGAATTAGAAGCTAATAAAATCCCATTTATTATAAGAAGACCAATGCCAAATGGCGGTAGTGAATACTGGAAAGTATCCGATTTAGAAATGTTAGAATAATTACTAAATACACTTTTTTAATAATTATTTAAATCTATATGGTTTAATTTCTTTCTCAACAACATTTTCCACAGCCGATTGTCTTAAGCCTCTCCTTGTTTTTTTTGCGAGTTTTGGTGCGTGCTTCTCTTGAATCGCCGCATATCCTGACGTCCATCCCCTCATTAATCTTTCTTCTTCCATCTTTATTTTCTTAGGATCCACGAAATCACCATAAATCATTCTTGGTTTTGTTCTCTTCAACGTCTTTTTAGGTTTACCATCTCTCACCACCTCTTCTTCTACGTCTTCTTCTCTTTTTCTTTGTACCTTTTCTTCTATATCTTCTCTTTTTCTTTGTACTTCTTCTTCTACGTCTTTTAGAAATAGATTTTCTTCTATATCTTCTACGCGTTTTCATATATATATATAATTAGATAATTAACGCGTAGGTCTCCCCTGTGCTTTTGCCATCATAGAGTATAATTCATTCTTAGTAAATTGCTTAGCCGTTGGAAATAAATTACCGGTTAATCTATTTGGTGCACCTGGGTGAGACAATGTTGAACGCGCATATCCCGGCTGCTGCTTTTCTACCCTTGTACAACTTTCTCCAATATCCTGATATAATTTTCTATTTTCAGTAGTATTATTGTATCTTCCTAAAGGAAATTTATTATTTTCACAAACAAACACAAACAACAAATCACTATCCCCTGACCTTACTTCTACTGAATTCCATACTACAACCGCCCTAATTTTATATCTATAATTCGTGTAACGAACAGCATTATAATCAATCCATTCACATTTTGGCGCTGTTCCTACTACATTAAATTCTTTATCACCTGTTATTGGATTTATACCTTCTCTTAATATTTCATAACTCGCTGTTGTTGTATATCTTGTCTTGGTTGGATCAGCAAAACTATATATAGTATTTCCTATTAATTCAACATTCCAATTTATATGAACTTCTGTATCATTTAATATTTCATATGTAATGTTTATTGGTGGCGTAATTGCTACTGTTCTAACACTAATAACTCCTACATTTTGAACACCAAATAAATCATTGTCAGCTACAGCTAATCTAACATCATACTGACCCTGAACACCATTAGATAATAATGATAAAGTGCCTCCATCGCGTGAGCCATCTACATTTCCTACAACTACATCTCCTATTTGTTCTAATACCAAAGGGTCCAAATCCAGTTGGCCATATCCAAAAAAAGCAAAGTTTTGTCTTGGATTCAATGGTTGTGTTCTATAATATATCGTTGTTTTATCCATAGGCAATCGAATACTCACGAAAGAATTTGGTGTTCCTTGTGGTTGTCCGCGACTATATTGTGCAAGTGGTTCGCCATCCTTATTTTTTATTTCCTTAGCTGTTGCATCATTTGCGTCATAAAACGTTAAACGGTGTCCAAAATTACTTGAGTCACTGGTATCTATATAAAAAACATCCCCCTGTTTTCCAGGCCATATTTTCTCATAACTATAAGATTTTAACGTAATTGAAAGTGATTCAGTTTCTTCTATAAAAAATTTATTACCACTTACGGTAGATTTAAATTTAAATGTTACATAATCGGCTGTACTTGGTTCATACGTGGCATCTATTTGTAATGATTGTGTAATATCTTCGTATCTTCTTGGTAGAATTTGAATTGTTTGTGAATATATTAAATTAGTGAGATCATAGATATTAATTAAAACAAAATCAGCATTAATGTATAAATTCGCAACATTAACTTGAATTGGTGTTTGGATAATATTATGAAAAAAAGGGTTCAAACTTGTAATCGTAATGGGCATAATAAACTCATCCACATCCCCTTCATTACCAAATGAAGCACAATCAAATTCAGGAGCTACCAATTGACCTATATTATTAACAGCAGGATAAGCTACAACTTTCGGTACAAGTAATAAATGCGGATTTAAATTATCTATTTGAAAATACAATGTTGACCCATCAAGATCATAAATTGCCGATGGTGGTTTAATATTAATATAAAATTTTGTTGTTCCACCTAATTCGATAGTTGCTAAAGGATTACCAAATTGATTAACTATATCAAAATTAATAATTTTTAAATTTAATTTATATAAATATCCATCAATTCCTGTTTTTACATTCACAATAAAATACGTACGACCAGCAATTGTTTTGATACGTTCATTAAACGTTTTATATGCTAAATCATCACTACCAAGTTCTAATGGAATTACCCCTTGCTCCTCTGATCTTAATGTTTGAATAGTATATGTATGAACAGAATTATCACCTTTATATATCCATAAAGGATCATTCTTTAAAAAGGCAAAAGTTTGTTGTATAGGACAAAATATTTTTACATGATCTGTTGGAGTTATTAAACAACACATTTTAAATTCTACTATATCGAGAGGTATATTACCTGTTGTTAATTGCCAACGACTTACATAAAAAGGGTTTCTTATGGGAATCGTTGGATTATTCGCTTCAATAGGCGACCATATATCTGTTAATTGTGTATAACCGAAATAAAATTCCCATACCAATTTATTAAAATATTCTGTATATCTTACATTACCTACTTCTCTTACAAAAGAATTTTTATCTAAATTCATTTTATTATTATCGCCTAATCCTACAGTTTGACCACCATACAAACCTTCCCTCAACGGATAAAATGTATTATTCCCTTCAAATCTTGGTTTTATCATTACAATATTAAAACAAGAATATCCTATTTCTCTTGAATCATCATCTACAAGTTCTCCTACCAATTCTTTTATATAACTATTTTTTACAAATAACCAGTTAAATATAACTAATTTCCTTTCATTCCATGTAGGATTCTTTGATAAATCATATATTTGTTTTCTTAAATATAATTTTGGTCTTATTTCATCATCATATTTTACAAGTTTCGCATAAAATCTCGACGTTAATGGAAAATTTTCCCACGTCATATTCATCTGAACTACTGGTGTATCAACACCTATACCTGATGTTCCTTGAAATCCATTTAACATAATACCTGCTTGTATCGCACCTGACATATATTAATTATAAATAATTAATTATTTATAATTTTATTTATTCACAAGAACCGTCATCATATCTAAATATTACATTTGTATCTCCTGTATCCCTTATATATTGTAACGCTCTTGGGTCATCTTTTGCTTTTCTTGGCCTTAGACGTTTTGCAAGTCTAAAATTATTTAACATTGCTCCCAATCTATTTTTGGCATTATTTGCTTCTTTTGTTTTGGTTAAATTATCTATTTTATCCTCACATATACATTCATTTGTTGTTAAATATATTATCTTTGGAGGTTCTGGAGGTTTTATAGTTACTACATTTGAATACATATATTTTACAATTTTATCGTAATTATTTATCGATTTGTTATCATCATTATCCGTTTTAATTTCCCAATAACTATTTCTATTATATATATTATTTGAAATATCGGAATAATATGATGGCAATCCTGTTCTTTTTATTTCATAGCTCCATCTTGCTATATATGGTGTATTAAATTTCGTTGCACCTATTGGATTCGTATAAGGGAATACAGAAGAATATGGTAAATGTCCTTTCCCATTCGGTAATAACTCCTTATTGCTAAAATATACGCAAGATATATCACTGTAATCGGTCAAATTTGTAGTTACTAACGTTTTACAATACGCTTTACTTATAGAAAACCCTAAATCATCACCATGATTTATAATGTTTATATAACCTTTCATAGACGCATGATGTTGACAATTATAATATAACTTATTCACACTCATATCAGTAATAGTCCATTCAATTGTTCCATTATCTGTTCCATTATTGGTTATTCCAACATTATATGAATCACCCGTTCCCGTAGAATGATTTGTTTTTATCCAAAATGGATGTCCAACAGCATCAACAATAAATTTATATGTTTTATTTCTGTATAATGTTATTGTTCCATTATATATTCCATCTATTTGATACAGTCCTTCTCCATTATGCGTAATTTTATAGACATTTTGAATTGTATTATCATTTCCCACAGTTAAATCTACATCCTTCAAATTTGTTTGAATATTTGTATATTCCGCTGGATAAGAATATATTCTTTGATCTTCTGGAACATAATAATTAGGTAATACCCACCCCGAAGGATCGTGTTGTTTTTCTTTGTCCGGTGTCCATAAATAAAAATTAAAATGAATAGCTTCTACATTTTGCATACCTTTTAATTGTTTGTTTATGTTTTTTGATAAATCTAAAATTTCATTACCATGTATTTTTAATTTTAACATTTGATTACTTGAAGGGTCTTCTATATATTCCATTAAAAGATCTTCAGGATTATATAATATTGGTGGTATATTTATCTCTACCGCACTTACATCAAAAAAACCATAATCAGGCATACTCTTAGCGTAAACCCTATAATCACCATTATAAACTTGGTAATTCCATGCGAATACCCATTTTCCAAATATTAATTCTTCTTCTGTAATTGTATAAACATTATGTGGTATAAGGGGTAATATATTGGCATCTTGAAAAGGACTTGGTGATTGTATTGTAAATGATATATCATATACCGGATCCCATAAATTATAAAGAGCTATATCATTAGGATTACTATAATTTACAGGCAATTTATCACTATTTGGTATCCAACCATACAATAACAATTTAACTTCTGTTAAAGACTTATATTGTAACCAATAAACCATTAAATTATGCATTAATGGTGCCATTATTTCTTCTTTGTCCCAAGTAACAATTAATTCTCTTGTCATTTTATTAAAAGATAAATCTATATATTTTGTTGGATACAATGGTAATGGTCTTATAAAATCTTTTGGAATTGTATATAGTGATGCGTAATGATATTTATGCTCAAAAGGGAATTCAGGTGTTATTTGAAATTCTTCACCGCCATCTAATGTTTGCACAATTCTCCAATCTCCTCCTCTGTGAATAGCATCGGGATAATCACTTTTAATTATTCTACTATTTATTATGAATTGTGATGATGGGTCATAGATTTGATATTCCCATCTTGCTATATATGGTATATATAAACCCTCTGTAATATATCTCTGACTTTGATAAAAATATCTTTCTGTATCATTTTCATCAAAATCTTGCGGTGTAAATGTATTTCTAACTATTGTATCATTAGACAAATCCTTTATTTTATATATAGCAGAACTGGCAGCATCTTCTTGAAACCACATTTCGATTCTCGTTGGTCTCATTGGAACTGGAGAAAACGATACATCGTATTCCTGACCACACCAACTTATATCAAACAAATCTACGCCTCTACCAGGTAAATCATATATTATTTCATCATTAACTGATATGGTAACATCTTTTGATGGTGGGTCACCATACATAAATGCTTGTTGAAAATGATATCTTATTTTATTGTCACTTAAATCATTTAATCGGTGTCTAAAATAAGTTTGTCCCAATGTTGGGTCATATGGTGCTCTATAAATAAAACCCTCATTATTCCATCCAAGTTCTGAACCATTTTCTATTTTAGAAGTATCTATCCCATTACCATTAACACCTATATGAAATAATCCCAATGTATTTCCTACCGCACCTACATTATAATTACTGAATCCCCAATTTGCGGTATTGCGACTCATATCTTGGGAAGCTGGAATATACATATCTATTATAAAATTTCTCATTCCTTCTTTAGTTACGGGCACAGCTGATAAATCAACAACATCTTTAAATTGTCTAACTTGACTTATATCAAAAATTAATTTCTTTTGATATACTTCATTATTGCTTATATCGTGATAAGTAACCTTTCTATATTGTATTCCAGGTTCCCCACCAAATCCCCAATTATAAACATGACCAACACTATCACTATTATCATTGCCTAACCAACAACGCTGTAAATTTAAAGGTGTTGTATAATCTGTATATTCTACTGGTGTTTCTTGTATTCTTGGGTCTTCTTTACCCTGAAAAAATTGAGGCAATTCCCATCTATTTAATCCTGATAGCAATTGTGTCCATTCATAATTAGGGGACCATAATATAAAATTAAATATAATTTCAGTATCCTGAGACAATGTTTGATAGTATGTTTTCCAATGTTTTATAATACCTGAAATGTCACTTTGTTTTATTTGTAGCGTCATTCTTGATAAATCATCTGGTATAAAAAAAACTGGTTCAATATTATCCCATAAAAATTCATTATAACTTATGTCAATATATGATGCACTTACATCATAATCTACTCCTGGTATTAATGGATAATTTCTTGCTCTTGGATTTATATAATTATGATTCACTGTATATGACCAAGCACCAATATATCTACCTGGTAACAGTGTTGTTTCCAATATTTTTGTATCACTAATATCGATTGTAATTATATCTGGAAATTTATACGCTGTAGATTGCATATTAAACGATATATCATACAAACTATTATTTACGCCTAATTCAACATGTGACAAATCGATTAATGGATCTAATTGGTCTCTATCAGTTAATTGTTTTGGTTTAATTATATAGTATTGTATGTTTATTTTACAACCCAAATCTGTATTATAAACAATATTCTTTGATAAATCTAATAATTTATCTGTATCTATCGACAATCGCAAATTTTTATAATATGTTTTCGGTGCATCGGGATATTCTATTCTACTAAAAGTCCATGTTGGTGGTGGTGGTGGATATATTTTTCCATATTCTGTAAAATCAAAATAAACATATGGACTAATTCCTGTATTAAATGATACATCTTGAAAATATACAGTTGTGGGATCAACTCCCTTAGATTCTCTTGAAAAACGATATCTTGTATATGTGTAACTCCATCTTATATAATATTCATTATCACTTATATCTATTATTTTATCTTTCGAATTAGGTAATAATTTATTATATTTCCATAGAACATTCCATCCGGCACCAACAGGAACATTCAATATATGAACCCAACGTGGTAAAGTTTCATAATCCGATAACCAAGATCTCATAATTTGCGTATTATCTGGTGTATATTCTTCATAAGCAAACCATTCCCTTTCAAATATTTTTGTATCGGCGAGAGCTTTATTTTCTAATAATAAAGACGCATTTTGCCCGCTCGCATCCTTATATGCCGTATCCCCCCTATCATCAATTTCTATTTTATTATAATCGAAATTACAATCTGGCATAAATTTTATTATTGTTTCATTATCTGATATATCCACACTATTTGTAAATACCGGCGAATTATAACTAATATCATTCCAAGTATCCGTATAAGGATATATTTCATTCGCAATAGAATTATTATATTCCCTTGTTTCCTGATATTGTGATTCTATTATTATTTTTCCACCAGCTCCTTTTAAATTTACATTGTAATAATACAGTATAGTTGGAGTTTCATCATCTATATCAATAGTAACAGTAGGTCTCGTTGATGCAAGAAGTTGATCTCCGCTAAAAGTTATGTTTCTTTTATAATCAGGTTCATTGCTATTACTCCATTTTCCATCTTCTATTAAACTAAAAGCTATTGTATAATTTCCCACAATATTAATACTTATTTCGTATATGTTTCCTCTATACATTGGGTTTGGCGTAACCGTTAATAAACTGTATAAACCGTTTGGCCCATATCTATCCTCGCGTATTGATACACTTCCTTGCAATCTTTGACCAGTAAAGTTATTAAATCCTTGTATATCTTCTAATGTATAATTTTCATAAGATGAACGATTTTTCACAGTATGATCTTTCGTATTTTCAAACACATAAATATTATACATACATTTCACTATTTCATTATCTTCCCATGGATGTAAATATACATCACCATTGTATGTTTTATACTGTGGTGGTGGTCTCTTATCGGGTCTATATCTATCTATAAAATTTTTCGATAAATCGATTATATCTTTTTCTGGTATAGTTACTTTCAATTTTTGATTTATATATTGAATAATTGGTGGTAACGACGGTTTAAAAAATCGTTCGACATGACAAGTTCTAAAATCTGTTATGGTTCTACCCCATCCGTTGAAATCCACATGTTTCCATTTCCATTCATTAATACCAGGTATCCCAACCTGTCCCATAAAAGCTCCTGGAGAAAATAATGGTGGCGTACCCGCCAAACTAACTAATCGTTCTTCTACGTTTTCATATGGAAAATCCTTAAATGCAATATTTGGAGCATCAACTATTCTATAAGTCCAAATAAAATAAAAACGACTATACTTTGGTGTTATAATATTTATTTGATGACTTCTTGGCATTCCATCATTTACAGCATAGGATACAGCATCAGGTGTTATTCTATATACCGTTACATAATTTGAACTTGTGTCGGCAGAAAAATCACTGGTATAATTATAAGTGTGTATTCTATTTCCATATCTATTATCTCCAGCACCAAGTCCATGAATACCACTTGTAAAATCACCATGTGATTGCCAACAATTTACGGTCCCATCTTCTGTTGCTACTTGTTCTATATCCGGTAATAAACTATATTGTAATCCATTTTCTTTAAACCAAGGATTATTCATTGTTTCCCAAACATAAAATATTAATTCTATACCGTGTTTCCCTGGCTCTAACATTGCCCCATTAATTCTTGTTGGATAATTTAAAGTAATTCCTGACAATGGTCCGGCATAAGCAGGTTTATTTGTTCCCGTTATAGAATCCAAATTATCTTGTAAATTCTTTGATACTTCTCTTAACTTATCTATTTGAATATCTGGTATTTTCAAACTAACATAATCTAACTCACCCTGATACGTTTGACTTTCTTTATAATACTCTATTGATTCTGGCATTAGACTTTTTCGCATTTTCATATATGTTCTTGTTTTATGTGTGGAATAGGATGGCGAACCTATTGTATAGACTGTTGGTTCTGTAGTATTATTATAATCTTCTTTATAAAAAACTACCTCTCCACTCACATCTTCAGTATAATCCTCAGTTAATAATATTTTAATAGAAAATCCCAAGTATTCATCTTCTACTATCGCTTTCTTTTGTGCTTCTAATAAAGTTATATATTGTGGATTAAACTGATTTATTTTTCCTGATAAAACCCTTTGATCCCATTCTATGTATGGATAACCTCTATTATATTCTATTGTTCCCATTGAACTCGATAAATCCAACCACATTATAGGATTATCTCTAACATCAACATCTTTATAATATAAATCTCTATATTCACGTACTTCTGTTGCATTCGCTGACATATATTAATTGTTAATAATTAATTATAAAAAATTTAATTAATTATATAAAATTAAAACTTCCATTGATTTCCACAATTTAAACACGATACAAATGTTGTCTTTGGTTCATCCGCACTTCTTGTTTGCATTTGATAATAAGTACATTTTCTTTTTTTACATTTGTAACATTTGAATTCATCTGTCGCAGCAGCAAGATCATCCTCGCCCATATTTTTATCTCTCATAATTTTACTATTTATCAAATCTTTCCATATATCCATATTCAATTCTTGATGAGACATCATTGCTAAATCGTATGTTTTAATTTCTCCCGATTCTATTTTTTTTATCAAATTTTCAGATGATGAATTCTTAAATAAATTTATCCAAATGCTTCTAAACTTATCTTTATATAATAATACAAAATATGGATTATTCCATTTTCTTATAATCTTCCTTCGTTGCGATTCCTTTATTGTATTATTATACAACCCAATCTCAAAATTTTTAGCTCTATCTTCTGTTAAACCTAATTTTTCTTTTATTAGATTCTTTATATTATTTCTAAATTCAGACGGATTACTTAACATTTAAAGTAATAATACATGTAATTTTTAAGTCAATTTTATTTTTATAAGCAATATGGTAAATAATATTCCATATCTTGTTCATCTCCTCTAACATTTTTAAATTCTTTCTCTTTTTCTTTCACTTTTTCTTTCACTTTTTCTTTCACTTTTTCTTTCTCTTTATCAATTTCATTGAAATATTTTTCACAAATCTCACTTCCACAATGGTCGTGATTTGCCCAATTTATTCGTTTATCCAATACTCTCTGCTCATAGGTAACGCCCCATCTACCCAAAATAATAGGTTTTGTTCTTTTTAAATACTTAAACATGTTGATTTAAATACTAAATATTATTTAAATCAATTTTAATTAATCTTCATCTGTATTTACATATTCCTCTTCCTCCAATTCAGATGCTATATATGAGTCTTCACTATCATAATCACTTTCATCCTCTGAAGCATCATCACTTTCATCTTCATCACTCTCTTCTCCACCAATATATTCTTCTTCCTCTACTTCATCCTCTTCATCTTCATCCCCCTCATCATCGATTATTTCTTCATCACTTTCAACTACAAATCCATCTTCTTTCGAATAACCTTCTTTAGTTAGCATATCAGGATCTACTTCTTCTTCTGATGAATAACTATCATCCTCGCCAAGATCTTCAAATCCCCCATAAAGTTTTTCATAATATTTTTCCCATTCTTCTACACTTAAATCTATTAAATCATTCAATTTATATTCATCTTTTTCTTTATGTTTAACAATAATAATTGACCCAAAAAATAAATCATTATCAATTGGTGGAGGCAATTCATATTTATTTTCTGTGTTTGCTCTACCTTTATTTTTAGCAAATACACTTAAATATATTTCTTCTCCATTATCTTTTACTTTCCAAGTATTGCAATGACCGAAATCTTTATTATTTCTAAATCCACATTTTTTATAAAAATCATCTGAATTTAAATTTACATTTTTTTTGTTTGTTTTTTTATCTATTACTACACATTTTACTACAACTGACATTTAATATTCATATTCAAAAAGGGTTTAAATGGTTTTTCAAATAAATTAATATATGTTCCAATACATTATAGACATTCCTATCGATAAATTAAAAATTAATATACTTGATAAATTAATTGATCAATTCCACCATACAAATCGTAATGATACTGTAATATTAACTGAAAATGGACTATATAAAATTATTGATGATAAAATTTATAAATTTTCTTTGGTCGAGCAAAATAATATTTACAAAATACCATTCAAAGATACAAATTTAATTAAACAAAACATCCCTTTCAAAAAAAATAAATTCAATGAAAATTGGATTCCACCAAACCATGAGTCCATTCAATTAAATACAAATATTTTTAAACATAGTTATAATAGTAATACAGAATTACATATTGTTTTGTATAATAATAAAATAAACGATATTTATATTTTGTCTAATTTAGATGAAACGCAACACTCTTTTAAAGAAGATTTGGAATTATTTTATCGTATATTAATCTAATATGATATTCTGGACTATACAACAAATTATTCTTTCTATTACTATAATCGCTTGCGCACACTATATTTATATATACTTTAAAAATAATTTGACCATACCAAAAACAAAAGATTTAGTAAAAAAACCCATTGAACAATACAAAGAAATATATCAATCTATATCGCAAAATACTAAAAGTTCTGATAATATGAAAGCCGAACTGAAAGATTATATCAAACAACTTGCTACTGATGCTCAAGATAAATCTAATCCCAATAAATTACCACCTCTACCAACCAGTAGTAGCGAAATAAATAGACAAATTGATAAAGTAGGTAATATGTTTATGAACGGTG
>MDSX01005853.1_pt1 | contig 11913 bp, 3 predicted proteins | sample 811141 | NCBI WGS metagenome assembly MDSX01 (sample SAMN05326642, study PRJNA326480) | marine metagenome | isolation source: seawater | place: Atlantic Ocean: South East | collected 2010
CATTGGCATCAGGCAGAAGGTTGTAGTTCAGATCATCTTGTGATTCAACCCAGTAATGCAGTGTGATTTCGACTGGAGGGTCTACAGAATCTTCAACGGTGACACTGATCGATTGACTCCCAGCATGAACTTCGATACCATCATCAGGCGTTGCACCCATGACGAGGGGACTGTTGCCATCAAGCACAATTCGCATGGTGTTGAAATTCGGATTGATGAATGTAGAACCATTTGGAAGAGAAGTTGCAGAAACCTCGAATAACATACCTCCTTGACTCGATTGCAGTGGTGTTAGGAGAGTCATGTAGTATTGGCCATACGCTGGATTGGCTTCAAAAATGAATGACTGAGGGCCACCCATTTTCTGACCATCTTGTGTGAGATTTTCGCCAATGAGTTCGAGATAAAACTGACCCGCCTGTGGGGAAAGGGTGGTCCCCTCGAAGGCAATGGTGCCCGTAAATGTGAGATTGGTCCCTCCACGCATCCAATCATAAGGCAATAATTCTCTTCCTGCCTCATCAAAAGCCTTCATGTCTAGAAGTTGGATATCGTTTTCGACCCGTAATCCTAAACTCTCCGTTTGATAGTTGTTGACAGCCAATCCGAGGTCATCTGTTACACTGATATTGGCCTCTGATGAGGTTTCATCATCCCATTCCCATTCTGATTGAATTGGCATACGTATGCTGACAATATCCCCTGTATGGGCGACTGAGGTACAGTTACCAAAGTCAAATCGCACAATATTTGCGGGATCAGACACTTCTGAACATGAATCCCCAGCAACCCATCGCAAGACAGGGTCTGCACCATGTGTAGAACCGAGTGTGACATCGACACGTTGTAACATGCTTGCATCATCACCAATCGCCACCTGTGTTACGAGGATTCGGTCGACGCCATCAGGCACCAACATCCCTCCATCCAATGAGGTACTGATGACTCGGGTCTGGTAACGATAAGTGATATCCAAATCCGAGAGCCGGATTCGACCCGGACTCCCTGCACGAATCGTGAATGTAATGTTGACTGTGCCATCTCCATTCTGTGGTATTTCCGCGTTTAGAGCATCAACTAAATTCTGCCCACTGACAACAATCGGGTCTTGTAGTCCGCCTGAACCTGTGTACTCATCTTGGCCGTCGTCACCAATATCGATTCGAACGGCACTTGGATAACCCTCCTCAAAATGTAATGTCAATTCCTCCATTGCAGGAGTTGAAGAAGAATCGCTTGTATTCAACGCGATTTTGTAGATGAGTTGGTTTCCTACACTCGTACCCCAATCGATCTCGATATCGTTTGACGCTTGCACCCAATTTTGACCATTATCATTGGAAACCAACACAGACACTGCTGTGTTTGAGGGGGCATCGGACGTCCAAGTCGCACGCATTTTCCCAACTTGGGTGCCTGTCTGTAAGGTCGGCGATGTCCACTCTCCTGCAGAATCATATTCACTGGCATGGTCAATAGAAACCCACCAAGAGACTGCAGTCGTACCTACCAATTGCACCTTCCACTTGAGTTCGGTTCCAGGGTAATCAAAATGTACGGTTTCGTTGTTTGTAACCGAAACCCAATGAGTTCCACCATCAGCACTGATCCAATACTCAACACGATCACCTGCAGCACTTGTCGACCATGAAACCTCCATGTTTGCTGCGACAATGTCATCCTCAACTTCGATGGTTTCACTGACCCAGATAGAGGTCCCAGGCTGTGCTGTAATCAGGTAGGTAATCCCACTACCAAACTCTCGGTAGCGTTGCCCCTGAGTCCAAGAATAATGATCGAGCGTGTTCAGTCGTTGACCATCATAATGTAAGCCATAACCATTGGCAGAAATTGATGCTGTACCGGTTTGCTTGGTCAAAACACTACCTGGAGCTCCAGTCATTGCAAAACATTCCAAATTATCTGTGCTCCAACTTTGATAGGTTCTGAACCAAACCAACTCACCGTGTACAGACATACCGCGTACTTGTCCCGAGGACATGAAATAGGTGTAGAAGTCGGTACTGTTGCGCTCAAAGCTTCCCGCCCCATCAAACTCGTATTGAATGATAGACTTGCGAACTCCATGATTGACCCAAACGGAATCTCGAGTTCGGTCATAAGAAATTGCAGTATAATCTCCATAGCCTCCACTGCTGACATCATATGTTGAAATGCACTCCCAAGCAAGAGGGTGTTTGATATCCCATTCAACAATGCGGTGATACTGAACTGCATTTTGACCACGATATGCAGAAATGATACCGAAGACTCGTTCATCGTCAGTGACTGCCCAGTCTCTCCACCCATATGCTTGCCAAGTACTGGCTAGACTAGGAACCGAACAACTACCGAGATCTAAGTCTGGTTTGAGAGGCTGATTATTGGGTCCAGTCGTCATCTGGGTACCATTATTTTTGAACAAAACCTTAACGGTATTTTTGACGGAATTTGCATCCCATGTTGAAGCGAAAATCATGTCTCGGTAGACAAAGGCTGCGCCGTTGTATGTTGCCATAGTTCCGGAGGCCAATGAGCGCTGAGAACTGAAGCGAGTTTCACTCACATTGGTTGTATGTGGTTGTCTAATCGAATATGACGAATTATCATACCATGCAGAAGAACTGGCTGGTTCGGCATCGATATCGTGGGAATCAAACCAAGAGTCACTGTCTTTCATCGATAGGGTAACTGAATCACCTTGTGTATCGACAAAATCAATGTCTCCTTCACTCCAATCCGATCTAGAAGAATCTGTAATACTATTCCAGCCTGTAGCCGATGCGCCCGAGATTGTGACTTCGGCCCCAGTGACTTCGGCCCCAATCGGCATGGCAACCTGGATGTTGCGAGCAGGTGTCCCAGATTGGTAGATGGCAATCGCTTCGGATGAACCATCAGCAAACGTGTACAAATGACGTGCGCCTCCACTTGCAGAATCAACCTCTTCGACAATCAATACTGGCTGAGGCTGAGACACGAGGCCCGCAGCAAACAGCGAGGAAAGAAACAATCCGACCAAGAGTAGACTCTTGAGAGCGGCTGATTCACGCATCATGACTGAGGCACCCTGAACCCTCACAGGAGGTGCGGGCTATCAATCCATTCCCTGCGGGTCTGGCCCCTACGGGGCCGGACCCGGGCCAATCAACTGGTCGTTCTGTCATCATATCGGATGGGTGAACCACCATCACCACGGACTCCGTTGACCATATCATCGTCAATTTCGAACCAATCGTTAATCCAATCTCCATCAGTATCGTAATTCACTGGATTCGTACCATCAGCAATATTGTCTCCATCGATATCTAGAACCCACCAGCCCCAAACATACTCACCTTGACCAATATTCGGGAATCGATCGAATACACCCCATCTTCGCTCCCAATCATCAGTCCAATCACCACGACAGATGTCAACGTCATCAGTTGAGTCTAAAACCATGTAATCTACATCATTGTCGAAGACTACATGGGCGTACAAATCATCAGTTGCATTGATTCGGTACATTCTGAAATAATTGGCATAGATGTCATTGGGAGTATCCGTTTGTAGTAAATACCCTCGCAATTGCCACCATTCAGTAATTTGCTCACCATCGTACAGCAATGGAGAACTACGGACCTGGGTCGCACTTGCCAATGTTGTGTTGCCATAGAATTCTTGGAAATTGTTGTACGGGATGTAAATACAACTCGGGCCAGAACAGTCCCAGCCTCCGTCGTTGTCAGGATCTTGGGTCGCATCTGATGCATCGCGCGGGTCGAATGTCGCCCAAGTCCATTCCATATTTGGACGACCAAGATCCATCCCTGAAACATTCAGTGGCTTGTTGGTCGCACCAAATTCTTCCCAGACTACCTTGATGTGGAGGAAAGATGACCAATTGTCATTGGATTCATTCCAACCGCGGTCATGCTCCCACCAATCAGGTAGCATATCTCCGTCAGTATCATCATCAATCGGATTGGTACCAAATTTGTACACCTCGCGCCCATCACTCAGTGCCCACGAATAATCGTAAGCTGTGGTCACACCATTGGATTCTTCCCGAACCTGCTGAACCGCATCACCATCTGTATCATTGGAAATCGGTAATGTACCTAGATTCCATTCCTGAAGGTTGGTGAAATACAACGGGCTGTTACCTGGAGAAATCTGCTGAGATGAGTCATGAGGTGTAAATGCTCTAAATTCCCAAGCACCTTGAATCGCAGGTAAATCACCCGAAGTGCGGTCATACCACCCGTCTGCATCTGGGTCATAATCAACGTCCAATGGATTCACAGGGTTTAGACTCCATCGCCAACTGTTGACTGGCAACGTCTCGGTGAAAATCGAATAACAAAACTCCCAACCATCCGGCATTGAATCGCCATCAGAATCAGGATGTGTTGGGTCGGAAATACCTACCAAACTCAAATTCCAATTGTCAGAATAAGCTTCATTGATTCTCGTCATTCGCTCGCTACTCATCACGTCTTTAGCAACGAAAAGGTCGTACAAAACACCACGGGCATCAGTTTCAGTCATCCCCATTTCTTCTTGATGCGCAGCCATCATGTCTTGACCATAACTGAACAACCCCATTTCAGATGGAACCGTGAATCGCTCTGTAAATTTACCATAAATTCGCGATTGATATTCAGCGAGATTGTCAAAGGATTCGTTCTCATCGATTTCGCCATCGCCATTACAATCCCAAGAATCATTGTCCGAATCGAAATCAACATCAGCCGCACTCAGAGGATTCATTTCCCACTGATTGCCATCCAAATCCCATTCTGTAAACCAATACTCATACCCATCAATCATCTGATCACTGTCGGAATCATTGTTCGTCGGGTCAGTGATCCCAATGATTGTCGTCAACAGGGGAGGAGGAGGAATGTTGGGGTTACTTCGCCAATCTAAGTACTGCTGGGCAGCAATCATTGCTCGATTGCCCTTTGCAAACAGCATCGAATTGATGCGTTGTAGGAATGCATTCTCATTTTGAGCCATCGCCTCCTCCCACATTCGTGGTGCGTCTGGAGGTGATAAGCCTCCATTCACAGGGTTTTGGACCGTGAGATTGAGTTCTTGCATATCGGTCAGAGCATCTTGGTCAGCGTCATAGTGACCATCGCCTGAGACCAATGGGTTCAGCGTCCATACCTCATCGGTTTGATTCCATTGTGTAAACAACAATTCGATTCCATCGTACATCCCATCGCCATCAGTGTCAGGATTGTTGGGGTCACAGGTCGGCCCTGTCAAAGCGAGTTGTTCGGGTGTCAGGAAGGCACCGAATGAAATCATCGAACCAGCTTCACTCCAAATTTGAATTGATGCGATATTGCCAACACCGAAAACGTAGAATTGTGGACTGGTTTGCTCAGGGTTTGTCTCTGAGAAATTGGCATCGATGGAGTTGTATTCTTCCCAATTGGTCATACCATCACCATCAGGGTCACCCAAAGAATCCAATTCGTTGACAGGATTCAATGTCCATGATTCACCAAAAACATCCCATCGAGCAAAATAAACCTCCCAACCATCCGGCATACCGTCATCATCAGTATCTCGGTTGAGAGGATCACTGCTGCCTTGATCGGCAATCGGTGCCATCGGTTGATCCTGGATTACTTCATCAGTTGCAAAGAAACCGAACGACTCAGTGGCAGAGCCATTCCATGATTCGTTAAACAATGCAGTCGAATGGGGCAACACGTTTCCATTTTGGTCAACGTCCCCCATCATTATCAGAGATGAAATGTGGTATTCCATCCAATTCGTATACATCTCCTCTGGTTGTAGAACACCATCATGATTGACATCATATCCGTCACCATCCGGATTGTTGCCTCCATCAGAACCATTCAAAGGATTCAATCCTTCTTGTGCTGATGACCAAGAACAGGTGTATCTTGCCTCCCAGCCATCAGGCAAACCATCTCCATCGGAATCTGCAAGATTGGGATCAGTATCCACCCAAGTAGATGCGCCCTCCGAGGTTTCATTGTGCGTACTGAGGCCTTGTTCTAGAACCAGTAAGCGAATCTGCTGCCATTGATATTCACAGAGGTTTGACAAACCATCATTGTCTGCATCTTCATCTGCATCTGAAGGATCAGTGGGGTCAAGAGACCAATCATTTCCTCCAGTGAATGTTTGACCAATCCAACGGCGATACTGAATTTCCCAACCGTCAGGCATACCATCCTGATCAGTATCGATATTTGTGGGGTCGATACTTCGATCGGTTGCACCACCGGCGCCTGAATCGGACCATCCGGTGATGTATGTGTTGCGGGCATCTTCACCTGTCTCATCATCACAAACGTAAGCCCCATTTAGGTAGTGGCAAGTGAAATTGGTACGTTCTAAGAAAAAGCCCCAATACTCTTCACCATCAAACAAACCATCGCCGTCGGTATCTGCCAACTGTGGATTTGTAGTGTTCCAGCCTTGTTCAGTAGTTGAAACAAATCGGAATTCATCTAAATTAGACCAACTGCGATCGAAGTAGTCATCGTCGTCGGGATTGAAGTTCACACCGTCAGCATCTGGGTCGTCATCTCGATCAAAGGGGTTGGTCGGATCTAAACCATGCACGAACTCCCAACCATCTGGCATCCCGTCAGAATCTGAGTCATTAGAGAGAGGATCGATTAGGACCATGTTTGCGTACGTCCCTGGGTCTAAGGCAGCGAAGATGAATGAAGAGCCATTCAATTCGAGCACAGTCATGTCGACGACGCGCCCAGGGATTCGAGTATGGTCTGGCTCCATCCCTGAAGAGCGAACATGGTTCGCATCTAAGGCCCAAGTCCCCCATTGTGAACCCACAATCACTTCATCACCGAGAGGAAGTATGGACTGAATGTTGTTGGCAGTAAATTCCTCTTCATTGATCATACGATCATAGGAGAAAGCACCTAGAGGATTGGATGGACCCACAGCCAAGTCAAATTGATGCACACCACCCCGTGTGCCGACCCAGAGTGTCTGTGGACTGGTGATTTCGCCATCACCATCGCGAGGGCCATCGACGACGAGGGCCTGAACGCGAGCGGCCAATGCAGAATCGATTGCATCCGCGGGAGCCACATATTCTTCAGCGTTGGAAATGTCAAAAATCCATGTCGAGTCAAAACCACCAACAAAGTCTGTGCTGTTGGCCATCAATAGTCCCCTGTCGGTGCCCACGAATAGTCGACCTCCCTCACTGGGTAGGACAACGTGAGTCGCGACTTCGACCGTCGTATTCTCTTGTTGTTGGAGTGCATCAGTCAGTGGGATGACTTCATTCACACCGACAATCAATCCCTCTGAATCCAAAGAAAATCTCCATACTTGTTGTTCTGCAGCAAATGCAATCAAATCAAGCTGGGCACCACTACCTGTTTGCAGAGGTGTGATCAATTCAAATTGAGGTTGAGAATCTGAGGCACTACCCCAGTCATCATGTACATCGAGTACCGATGAAATCTGTCCTTCTTCATCTAGTGAAAGAGTCATCATCCCCCGATTGGTAGTCAGAAGAAGTACCCCATCAGAGCTTCCTTCTGGCCATAAGTGCAAATCGAGTAGATGCTCACCTGAAGGAAGTTCAAAGTGACTGGACGCATTGTTGGTCGGACTCATGACAGTGATTCCGCGTATTGTTCCAACATACACCAAACCATGAACCTCATCCGAAAAAATCGAATGGGCATTGTGATGCAATAAACTCGGAGTTGTGCCTTGGTCATAGACGACCACAGATTGTCCGGCGTCACCAAGTCCAACACGTTTGACTCCAGCAGTCACCCAATTATCATCGTCGAGATATACTGTATATTCCTCAAGATTACTGAACACCTCACCCAAGTCGAGGGTGGCCGATGAGGTGTCCGGAGAAATCGCTCCGTCACGGTTCAAATCCCAACCATCGATGTCGCTGTCGATAAGAGCATCACTGCTATTCAGTGGATCAAGTTGGAAGTATATCTCCCAACCATCAATGATTCCATCTCCTTTCTGGGTTTGCCCCAAAGCTTGCCCGGGGTTGCCCACCCAGCGGTAGTAATCCGTGTCATTGTCAAGTGGGTCAGTACCCAACCAGCCATCGTCACCTGTTGGCCGTGTTTCCTCTGTTTTGCACGGGTCAATCAGTTGTTCGATTTCACCCGAACAGCGAAGACCATCAAATTCAGTCATCCAATTTTCAGGGGCACCGTACAGATACTCCTCCGCATTGGTATAGAATTCGTGAGGCTCAATCGTACCATCTCGATCAACGTCAAATCCATCTCCACAACCCAATGTCAAATCCCGGCAGCGGTCACTGTCAACCTGTCCATCGCTACTGTTTAGTGGATCGAACGCCATGCAATTCCAAACATTTGAGGAGTTGATGTATCCTGTTTGCGACATACACATCGCTACTTCGTAGCCATCAGGCAATCCATCACCGTCAGTGTCACCTGAGCGAGGGTCGAGGTACCATCGGACTCCAGTTTCAGACACTTCTGGTGGCTTGCCCGGCAAGCCCGTTCGGTTATTGGTGAAACAAGAATCCAAATCGTATGGCCAACAGTATTCCATTAGCGCGGTCAAACCATCGAAATCATGGTCACTCTGATTGTCCGTCCCATTGTCCGCATCCAATCCTGGAACCGTACGAGAACGATCTCCTAAATCCAGGAAAATCGACTCACTGAACGCCTCTTCATGCAAGTCAGGCATGCCATCCTTATCCCGGTCAGTGATGGGTGGACCCTCGCCAGTAGTGTCACCAGGGTGGATGGATTGAACCGGGCTGTTAGGTCGTACTTGACTGACAAAAACCATCGAGCCAATCAAAAGGAGGGTTATCAGAAGCGCTGTTTGTTTACGACGCATGGTCTCACCTGTGGGTTACACCCACAGAGCCATCCCTGCTCTAACGCTTATGATGCTGATGGAGCGGCGTTCGGACGGAACTTCATCCAAATTTACGAGATTTTGTGTTTTTTTGAAATAATTTGTTGATGAAAATTATCCTCTTGGAGGTAAGAAAAAGCGGTTGAAATAGGCACCTTTTTTCATCAACAAGCGCTTTATTCAAAGGGTGTATAGTCCCCCATCGAAAAGTTCGGGATGACGATGGAGATCACACACCTCGGTTCAGGCAGCCGCGGCAATGCTACTTTACTACAAACTGATGACGCGAAAGTGCTCATTGACTGTGGATTTAGCGGCCGCCAAGTGGAGCGGAGGCTGGGGCAGATTGGTGTCGAACCAAAGAGCATCGATGCCATCGTTTTGAGTCATCATCATACGGACCACGCCCAAGGGGCCAAAATATTCCACAAGCGCCACGGTGCCAAACTGTTTGCCAACTTCACTACCTGCGCTCAGCTTGGTCTCGACCCAGTCAATCAGTGCCAAATTTTTGATTCGCTTGAGCGAGTTCAAGTCGCACCTGGTTTATCGGTACTCCCTGTACCCGTGCCCCACGATGGTGCTGACAACGTCGGATTCATCATCAATTCGGGAACAAGCCAGCGTGCGGCAATCGTCACAGATTTAGGTGAACCTACGGACGAATTGATCCAACACTTGAAGGGATGTGCACACATATCAGTTGAATCAAATTACGATGCAAAACGGTTGGCATTGGGACCTTATCCCCCCAGCTTGAAAACCCGTATATCTGGCCGCGGTGGTCACCTTTCAAATCAGCAGACTTCGGAGCTTTTGGCTGAAGTACTAGGGCCCGAAACTCAAAGTGTAGTTTTATGTCACTTATCTTCAAAGAATAATGCACCACATTTGGCTGAGAGTGAAGTCCTGTTTCGAAATGAAAAATGGCCTGGTGAACTTCGTGTTTCCACCCAAGACGGACCTGAATTCAGCCACTGGATCGGCCAAAGTGAGGCCGAGATGATAAGGCTGTGAAATCTTCACCTCAGTATGAGGTGAAAACCCAATGGCTAAGAACATACGGCCACATCCCCAACCATGCGCCCATCCTCTGCCACCTGGCAAACGGCGGATGAGCGAGCAGTTTCTGAAATCATGGGAGTCACCATGCTCTTGGCGATGGTCATCTCGACGATGGCAGGTGTAGTCGTCGTCATGCAACCCTTCATGGATGCGTTGACAGATAACAGAGATTGGACTGCTGGAAGCGTAGCTGCAACTCAATTCAATGATCGAATCCTAGTGGCTGCAGAATCTCCTCCTGGCACTGGAATTGTGGTGAACAGTCAGCATATTTCCGACACACTGAAACCACTTCGAAATGCTGAAATTTGGAGGTTCAGCGCTGATTTATTTGGTCACGATCGAGTCGATGTCAGTCTGACGAATGGGCTATTCAACGTAACTTCGCTTAACGGAACAGCAGCGACTGTTGAGATTCGAACTGAGGTTGGGACCGACTCTTGGTCACTCCAAGAAGGTGAAGGAGAAAATTCAACCAATCTGAGTATGCAAAATTGGATGGTAGTTGACATCATGGATTCCGAAGACCACCTCATACATCGATGGGTGCAAGTCCCATTGGACGGTATTCAGTTACGGACTCCCCTCAATGAAGGTACGTTTCAGATCAGTCTAATCAATGGGGCGCTAATTGAACAACGAGCAAACCAACCAATCGAAGTTCAGAGTTACCCTCGGCTCGATTATGAGCGTACTTTAGAAGGTGGATTGCGAGTTAGTCTGGTACTCATTGATGTAGAAATATCAGGAATTGAACGTAGCGTAGATCAATCTATCGATGTGGAAAGCCAAGGTGCACTACTCTTCTTCGATCATGAAGCCCGTAATCTGAAAATTATGCCAGAATTTACTGGGGTTGACAATCCCGAATCCAGATATCTTCGCCACTGGACCGATGCCTACGATTTACATCGTGCGACTGGAGATTCCGCAGAATATACTGGTTTTGGCCCAAATGGCAGAGTTTCAGGTGCTGAAGGAATGACATTGTATCCCTCCACCGAAGATTTCCACTTCGATGTCATTCTGCAACAGGTGGTGATACAATGATTCGAAGAGAATACGACGAAGATGCTGTCTCTGCCGCCATCGCCACCGTCCTTCTGTTTGCTGGAGTCATCTCAATTATTTCAGGCATGATGGTGACAGTTATGCCAGTCATTGATGAGTTACACGGAGCTGTTGAACGCGAAAATATGGTCGGGCAAATGGATGATTTAGCTGCCGAAACAAGCCGCTTGAGTGAATCAGGTACCCCCGGAGATGCTGCTACCATGAACATTCGACCCCATACAGGATCTCTGGCATGGGAATTGTTGGAAGGCGGGACATGGTACTCGGCAACTCATCAACCGGACAGTGGATTTAGGTTGGAGGGAGTTTTGGATCTCGACAACCAGATGCGGTTACGACATGCTGAATCCCACATAGAAAGTATATGTGCAACCGATTTGCATGCATCTGCAGAATCTCTACACCATTTCCGAATCCCAATGCTAAATGGAACGATTACAGCAACTCCGATTAATGCATTAACCACATTGTTGGGTTCAAACCAATTGATTCATGAGATCAATGGGTCAGATACTGAATTCACCATAGATACCAATGAGGTTTGGTCCACATCCGTGCAGACCGTGCAAGGCGAATCATGGGTCCATAGCCAGATGCCGATGCGTGTCGTCATGTGGCGAGGAGAGGGTGGAGCATTCCTTGCATCACCAGACCAAACCAGTCCGGGCTCTGGAGAAGGAAGAAGTTGGACCATTCCCTTGATTCCAAGTACACATGCCATCCACGTAGAAGCAAATGCACCATTTACCTTGGAATGGGACACTGGTTCACAGAGTGGTTCAGGTAGCTCGTCCTCAGTAGCGATTTCCCAAGCTCCATCTGAGGGACAAGATGAAATTCACATTTGGCAAGGTCAAATCGAAACCAGTCAGTTAGAACAATTGG
>MDSX01033233.1_pt1 | contig 11909 bp, 7 predicted proteins | sample 811141 | NCBI WGS metagenome assembly MDSX01 (sample SAMN05326642, study PRJNA326480) | marine metagenome | isolation source: seawater | place: Atlantic Ocean: South East | collected 2010
CGCGCGTCGTCGCCGGCGGTCGCTCGACGTCGGCGCGCCATGGCGCGCGCGCGCGCGTCGTCGGTCGCGCGACCGCGCGCGGGCGTCGCGCGCGCGCGCGCGCGGGCGCCGCGCGCGCGGTGTCGACACCGCGGGTGGCGGCCGGAACGAAACTCGACGACGACGACGACGACGACGGCGGCGCGGGCGACGGACGAGGACGCCGGCGGAGACGACGACGCGAGCGGCGTCGCGTCGGGAAGCGTGTCGAGGTCGGAGATCGTGCGAGCGGCGATCGCGAGCGGGGCGGTGGTGGCGGGGACGAATCGCGCGCGCGACGCGGCGGCGCCGCGACGAGACGACGTCGGGACGACGACGCTGGCGATCGATGACGCGAAGGCGTACGTCGGAAGAACGTGGCGCGTGCGAAGCGGCGCGAGCGCGCTGGACGTGCGGGAAAATGGGACGATGCTGCTGCGGAGGGTGGACGGGACGAGAGAGACGCGGGCGCAGACGTTGGCGGTGCCGCTCGGACGAGGGACGACGGCGACCGGAGACGGGGTTAAGGTTATTCGAATCGACGCGAAAGATGACGAGGGGGAGTTGACAGCGCTGTGGAGCGATGGAACGGTGCTCCGGGTGAGGAAAACGAACGATGCGGATGGGGAGAGCGACGCGTGGTGTCGAAACATCGCGGACGGGTTATTGCTCGAGGTGAGCGCGCCGATGGAGGATTCGGGAGCGGCGGAGTTGACGGTGAAGCTGTGCGATGGAGCGGACGAAGACCACTGGTACGGTGGGTCGCATTTGCTGAAGCAGCTCTGGCCGCTCGAGCGAGCGAAAATCGAAATGGGACCGTTTTACCCGTTCGACCACGGTCCGAACGGCGTCGGCAACGTTCTCGGCACTCACTGGGTGTCGAGCGGTGGGACGTTGATATTCGCCGATCCAAATAGTGATTTATTACACGTCGGCTTGAACGCACCGGCATTCGTCCCGCGAGGTCAAGCGCCGCGGTATTTCGGTGTCGGTATTCAAAACGCTTCCCGGCCGTCGTTGCCGCTGGAAGAGGCTCTGACGTCGGAACGCGGCGACGGACTACTTCGATTGCAATCACGGGCGAATTACGCGGACGCGAACATGTTGCATCCGTGGCAAAGCATCAATACGAATGACGCGCGAACGCGCTTGCAGCTACGCGTCGCCGTATCTGCGCAGGAAGACGCGAGGAGCGCGACGAGAGTCGCCTTGGCGCAGCTTCCAAAGCCGAGCGCCGCGCCGAACAAGTCTCTGATGTTCTATCCAATCTGGACGACTTGGGCGACGTCGCACGCTGATGTCACGCAAGAGTCAACACTTGCAGTAGCTAAGGACATCGCAAAAGCCAAATCTGACTCGGGATTACCGAACGGTTCGATCATCGAAATCGACGACCGCTGGCAAGCGCGATATGGCGAACTTCATTTCGATCCCGTGAAGTTTCCGGATCCGAAAGGCATGATCAAGGAGCTTCACGACATGGGATTTTTAGTAACGGCATGGGTGATGCCGTTCTTGCAAGAGAGTTCAGCGGCGTGCGAGGAGGCAAAGCGATTAGGGTACTTACTTGAAGGCTCGCAACCGCCGAACGAAGTCGTCGAGGTGCTCACGGGAGGCGTCGGTCAAGTCCTCGGGACTACTGTGAAAGTGTTCGTCGATCGCTACGACTGGCCACCCGGTCACTGGGAAGGCGGCGGTGGTGGGGGCAACCTTGAGCCTGGACAGTTCCGATGGTGGGGCACGCAGCCCGTCCGCGGCATCGATTTCACCAATGACGAGGCGTGCGAATGGTTCGTGCGTCGACTCAAGAAACTGCAAGAAGAAGTCGGACTCGACGGTTTCAAGTTTGACGCCGGCGAGCCTTGTTTCATGCCTTACGGCGCCCGCCCGCACACGCCCCTGAAACATCCACAAGAGTACAGTCAGGCATACGTGGAAAAAGTTTGTTCTAAATTTGCCTTGAGCGAAGTGCGCGTGGCGATGGGAACGAACAATTACAACGGCTTAATTCGCATGGGCGATAAAGATACCGTGTGGGGCGTCGATAACGGTCTACAGAGTCTCATTCCGAGCTTACTCACGTCCGCAGTTATCGGGTTCCCGTTCACGCTTCCGGACATCATCGGCGGCAACGCGTATTGGAATCAAACGCCCGATACTGAGTTGATGATTCGCTGGGCGCAAGTCAGCGCGTTCATGCCCGCGGTGCAATGGTCGATTCCACCGTGGGAAGTGAGCTCAGTGGCGTACGAGGCGAGTGTCAAGGTGATGCACATGCGCGAACGGCTGCTCTTACCCAAGCTCGCCGCGCTCGCGGAGGACGCCAAAGCCTCCCTCGAACCCATCTGTCGTCCAATGTGGTGGCTCGACCCAAACGACGCCCAAACGTTCGCCATCGACGACCAGTTTGCCGTCGGTACCGACATGATCGTCGCCCCTGTGGTCGAAAAAGGTGCGACATCGCGCACGGTTTACCTCCCCGCCGGGTCTTGGCGGCGATACGACGAATCGAACGCCGTCGCCGGCGGTCGCCGCGTCGTCGTCGACGCCCCGCTCGACGTCCTCCCCGTGTTCATCCGCGCCGACTAGCGGCATAAATATTCATTATTTTTTCCATTCGACGCCGCGACGGCGCGGCGTCGTCGATTCACCATTTATTTTTGTATTGACAATTTATTGTACAACTTGTTACAGCCGCGCGCCGCGCGCCGCCACATCGCGTCGCGCGGGCGCTCGAGAGATGGATCGCGGCGTCGGCGTCGGCGTCGGCGAGGCGCTCGCGCTCGAAGTCCAAGCCCCGTTCGCGCGTCTGTTGGTCGACGGCGAAAAGTCTATCGACGTTCGAGGCTACGCGCTGTCGACGGCGAAATTGACGCCGAACGCGCGCGTGTACGTCCTGGAGACCACGCGCGGGACGCCCGGTAAGAGCGTGCTCGCCGACGCGTGGACGAAGGGCGGATTCAACCCGCGGTCGCGCGCGGACGTCGCGCGAAGGCTTCGCGAACCGTGGTTCGGCGGCGACGCTCCGTGTCCGGGCGGCACGCCGGGCGCGTCGACGGCAAAAATAATCGGATGGGTCGCGTTCGATGGCGCGGAGGTAAAGTACGCGTCGGCGGAGGCGTTCGCGAGGGATGCGGACAAACATTTGGTCGTCGACGCGGCGTCGGCGTATCATCCGGCGTCGACGCCGGACTCCGACGCTCCGACGCGCTACGGCTGGCGCGTCACCGCGTCCGGCGCCGTGGGCGAGAACGAATTGGTATCGTATAGACGAATTTATCGCAGCGTGTTCGCCGTGAAATTCGCGGCGCGCGCGTCGTAGTCGTAGAAATTAGTGTAAACGCGCTTAGCGAAACAGTTGAAACTCGCGCGTCGAGTCGCGCGCCGCAGTGTCGCGCGCGATTTTCGAGCGTCGCCGTCGCGCGCGCGGCGCGCTTGCGAGCGCGCGCATCGCGTCGCCATGTCGCGTCGCGTCTGGCGCCTCGCGCGCGCGCTGCCGCGCGTCGAACCACCGCGCGCCTGTCCCAGCGCGTCGACCCATCGCGCGCGCTCTACGCGCGCGCGGGAGATGGAGTACGTCTCCGACGGCGGCGTCGAAACGCTGAGCATTCTTCGTTCGTCGTCCACGCCGCGTGAAATTTATCTGGTCGGCACCGCGCACGTGAGCGAGCGAAGCGCGAGGGAGGTTCGCGAACTCATCAGACTGGTCAAGCCGAGCGTAGTCCACGTCGAGCTCTGCGAGCAGCGATTGCGGACGATGCGCGAGCGCATCGTGGACGACGAAGAGAAGAAACCGGGTGAATCGGCGTCGAACGGCAAATCGGCGTTCGTTCAACAGGCGGTCAAAGATTTTCTCGGGGCGTTCGCGGGCGGCAACGTCGGCGACGGTTTGCTGCAGGCGGCGTTTAAAACATTCTATAGCTTCTTCAAATTGAGCGGACTCGACCCCGGCGCTGAGTTCAAGGAAGCAGTAAAAGAGGCGGGTTGCATTGGGGCGAAGATCGTGTGCGCGGACAGAGACGTGACGATGACTTTGCGCCGGCTACGCGAAAGCGTGACAACGATGGACGTCATGGCCATCGTGATGGGTCGTACGCGACCGGGCGGTCCTCCGCCGCCGAGCGCTATGGGTGGATCCATGGATAACATCGAACACATCGTTGAAAATCTCAAGACGCGGAGGCACATTCGTGAGATGCGCGAATATTTGGCATATCAGATGCCCAAAATCGCGCGAGTCTTTGTGGACGAACGCGACGAAATAATGGTCGAAGCTTTACTTCGGTGCAAAGGCGAGCGCGTCGTCGCCGTCGTCGGCATGGCTCATATGGATGGCATCGAGCGACGATGGGAAGAAGCGCAGAAACGCCTTCGTTTGAAAGTTGGTTAGCGTCGCTGTCTCGTCACGTCTTGTCAATTTCGAGGCGCGAGTCAACGAGCGTCGAGACAACGAGACAGCGCGCCGCATCACAAAGAGTCACGCTCGCCTCGTCATGAAGTCAAAAATGCCGCGATGTTGGTGGCCTATCGGCCACTTGCGAGGATGGCTCGGACCTTCGGGCTTCGGCTCCAAATCGTCCTGGCGCGACGTCATCGCGGACCTCGACCCTGGATCTGCCAGCCGAAATTGCGTTCTCATAACCGGCGCCACGGCTGGCATAGGCTTCGAGACGCTCAAAGCATTTTGTAGCACGGGTGCGACGGTAGTGGTCGGTGCGCGTGACGAAGCGCGAGCAAAGGCGCTCGCGTGCGAGCTCATGTCTAAGACGACGTCCATCGTTCGCGTCCTTCGTCTCGACTTGTCGTGTTCAAAGTCGGTTCACGCCTTTGTTGACGCATTTCTCGCGCTCAATCTCAAGCTCACCGTCCTCGTGAACAACGCTGGTATAATGCCTTGTCCGTTTGACGCAGATTCACACCGAGACCTCGCGTTTCACGTGAACTTTCTCAACCACTTTGTTTTAACGCAGTTGCTCCTGGAATCGTTTGATCCGGCGGGCGCGCGCGTCATCAACGTCACCAGCGAAGTCTATCGCTTCTCTTATTATCCGGAAGGTATTCGGTTCGGCAAAATAGACGACGACCGAGGGTACGACAGCGTGAAATCCTACGCCCAATCGAAACTCGCGCTGCTCTTGTGGACTCGGTACCAAGGCGAAGCGCTTCGCGAGCGCGGCGTGCAATTTTTCGCCGTGCATCCGGGCTCGGTCGCCACGCAAGGCAGCGCGCGCGCGCGAAAATCCAGCGGTTGGCGCGGAGCCTTGCTCCACTGCGTCGGCGCACCGTTCGTCAAATCCGTCGAGTGCGGCGCGGCGACGACGATTTATTGCGCGCTTCATCCCGGCGCGTCGATGTACAACAGATTCGGCGAGTATTATTTCGCGTCGTGCAATCCGAGAGGCGTGCGCGAGATTTCGCGCGACGCAACGCTCGCTCGACGTCTCGTCGAGTACGCCGCGCGCGAGCTCGACGCGAGCGCGTGAATATCACACCCCATCATTCGTCTTCTTCCGACCAAAACACTTCGGCGTACCCAAACCGTCTCGCGAACGCGTCCACGACTCTCGTCTCCACGTCTCTCATCGCCACCGCCCGCCCCAACTCCTTCACCACGCTCGTGACTTCGTACCCCTCGAGTCCGCACGGCACGATGTGCTCGAAGTGCGTCAAATCCGGATCGACGTTGATCGCCACGCCGTGCGAGCTCGTCCCCGCCGATATTTTCACCCCCACCGCCGCGATCTTCCCATCTTTCACCCACACCCCCTCTCGGCCCTTACGCCCCCCCCTGGCGTCGACGCCGATCCCTCTCAGCGCCTCTTCGACGCACGCCTCCAATCCCTCGACGTACGCCCTCGCGCCGACCCTCGCGCGCCGCAGCGACACCACCGGGTACGCCACCAACTGCCCCGGCCCGTGGTACGTCGCGTCCCCCCCCCGGTCCGTCCGTCGCACCGCGATCCCCGCCCGCGCGAGCGCCTTCATCGAGCTCTTCACGTGCGTCTCTCCCAGCGCCGCGCGCTTCCCCACCGTCACCGTCGGCGCGTGTTCGCTCAGCAGCAGCGCGTCCGCCGCGCCGTCCCGCACCGCCGCGTGCGTCGCCCGCATCCGCGCCGCCACGTCGTCGTACGTACGCGCGCCGCGCAGGATTCGCACGCGCAGCGCGCGCCGCATCGTGTGCGCGCACATGCGTTGCGACGCGTCGCGTCGTCGCGTCGGCGTCACTTCGCGATGCGTCGCGTCGTGACGACGGTGTGCGTCGTCGGCGGCGGCCCGACCGGGCTCGCGCTGAGCGCGCTGCTGTCGCGTCTGGGCGTCGCGAGCGCGACGCTCGAGCGTCGCGACGCGCCGTCGACGCACCCGCGCGCGCACTTCGTGAACGCGCGCACGATGGAGGTGTTTCGAGGCGTCGGCGGGGACCTCGCGCGCGCGTGCGTCGACGACGCGCCGGCGCTGGCGCAGTGGCGGTGGTTCAGGTACGCGACGTCGCTGACGAACGGCGCGCAGCTCGGCGCGGTGGATCAGTTCGACGGCGCGACGACGGCGAGGACGAATGTCTCGCCGACGCATTCGACGCACTTTTCGCAACATAAATTGACGCGAGCGTTGATGCGACGCGCGAGGGAAGCGCACGCGGAGGGCGCTTTAGGGGTGATCGAGGGCGCGCGCGTGGAAGAGGTGCGCGCGGACGCGGAGGGCGTGACGGTGCGCGCGGACGTCGGGGGGGGGGAAGAGACGCTGGAGATTCGAGCCGAGTATTGCGTCGTCGCCGACGGCGCGAATAGCGAGACGCGGACGCGATTGGGGATCGCGATGCGAGGGAAACGGGATCTGCAGCGACTCGTGAACGTACACTTTAAATCGCGGGATTTGGCGAACGATCTCGTCGACGATCCCGCGATGTTGTACTTTGTGTTCAATCCGGACGCCGTCGTCGTCGTCGTCGCGCACGATTTGCGCGAAGGCGAGTTCGTGGCGCAGATTCCGTACTTACCGCCGGTTCAGGACGCGAGCGACTTCACGCGCGCGGTGTGCGAACGGATCCTGCGTTCGGCGATCGGTTGGCGCGACGGAGAGACGTCGAAAAAGCTCGAGATTCTCGACGTGCGCGCGTGGACAATGTCCGCCGAAGTGAGCGAGACGTTTCGCGCGGGCGAAAGAGTTTTTCTCGCCGGTGACGCCGCGCATCGATTCCCACCCTCGGGGGGATTCGGAATGAACACTGGAATTCAAGACGCGCATAATCTGGCGTGGAAGCTCGCCGCGGTGACGCGCGGGCTTTCCTCGCCGAAGCTGTTGCAAACGTACGAATCCGAACGTCGGCCGGTGGCTCTGCGAAACACGGCACTGAGCGTCGAGAACTTTGAAGCCGTGCTGAAGATTCCGACCGCTCTGGGCCTACCACCGATAGCGGCGAACGCGTTGAGAGACGTCGTGTCGGGATTGCCTTCGGTCATCCCGAGTTCGATGCGAAAGACCATCTTAGAAGCCGGATTAGCCGTAGGCCGCGCGCAGTGCGGATCTCTGCTCACCGCGGATAACCCGATCGGCGCCGCGCGTCGCGCAGCCGTGAAACGTATGTGCGACGACCCGCAAGGCACGTTGAGGCTTCAGTTCCCGAAAGAAGACGTGGGGTTCTCCTACGAGCCCGCCGACGCCGACGGTCTCGCCAGATTGCACGAGCCCGGCACGCTGCGCGTCGGCGTTCGCGTGCCCCACGCCTGGATGCAAACGACGCGGGGCGAGCTTTCGACCCTTGACCTCGTCGATGAAGACGTCACGGGCCCGCGTTTCACTGTGTTCGCGCGAGGGTTCGATGATATTCAAGAGGACACTCTCTCCGAGCCAGGGGGGTTCCCGATGAGATTGGTGCGAATCGTGGACTCACCCACCGACTCGCCCTCGGCCGCGTTCGACGCTTACGGTGCATGGTTCAAAAAGACCAACCACTTAGGCACGAAGTCATTAGTATTAGTTCGACCTGACGCGCACGTTGCGTGCATCACGAGCGATCCATCTGAAGTGGTAGTCGCTTTGCGCGAGGCGTCGTCGAGTCCCGCTAAAAACCATTAGAACGTAGAACGTAGAACGTTGCATATTTATTTTACAAATTCATCCTCGCGTCGTGCACTGTCTTTTTGTACAGAACGCTGCTTCCGCGCTGATTCGGAAAGACAACAAAACCATGAGCTTATTCGGAGACACGTCGCGAACTTCGCTCACCGCGGCGTCGACGATTTCCGCGCCGAGATGGCCCGCACCACGTTTAATGACGTCCGCGTCGGTCTCGTCCGCCCCTTTGAACGTGTAACAGTGTATCATAGGTAACTCTCTGTGCTCCCAAACCTTTCGATCAAACGAACCCCTCAGACAATCTAAAAATTCTATCCCAGACGCCGGCAAATTCGTAACCAAATGATCGAACGTCGCCCCTGCGGGGGGCGCGCCGTCGTCATCAGCCGCCGCCCACGTGAGCTTGGGCCTCGGCTCGCGATAATTAATCTTTTTGGCCTTCGCGTCTCGCTTCTTGGCGTTATAATCGGCGAGTTCCGCGTCGTACGTCGCTTTGGTGGCCGTCCACTCTCGCTCGACGTCGACGTCACGGTTCTCTGGCGCCGCTAAAAGTGCCTTGATGAACGCGCGCGCATCCATGTTGTAGCACTTGACGAGATTCTTCACTCGATTCTCTTTGGCGTTGATTTTCAAATATTTGGCGCAATCCGGATTCAAGTCGCTGGCGTAGCAACGTATACCCTTTTGCGCCGCCGGTACCGAAAACGGCCCGACGCCGCTCGTCGCGTCGCAAATGACTTCATTCGCCTTGAACGAGTCCACCAACCGTTTATGCTCCGTCTCTAACCTTGAATTCCAATACACGCTTCCGAAATCTAGCTTAAACGTCATCCCGTGCTGCTTCACTTCCGTCACGAGACTCGGTTCGCCCGCCAGCAACTCCCACTCCGGCACGCGAAACTCGCTCTCGATGCTCCCGACTTTATTCACCACCGTCCGCAACCGCTCGTTCTTCTCCAAAATCACCTTCCCTATCAAATACTTGTGCGACTCGTGCTCATCCCTCAAATTCATGTGCGCGATGTGCCCGACCGTCTCGAACGAGCTCGGCACCTCCACCGCCGAAGGCAACAATTTCCTCAGCACTTGCGCGGCGTTGAAATATTCGTACGTCAACGGCACGTCGTACTCCGTCACCTCGATCTCACCTCCGACGCGCTCGCGCACGACGCTTAACCTTTCTTCCGGTATCACCGCGCGAAGATCGTCGTCGACGACTTTATCGTTGAGGAGGATTAAATTCCCGTCGCGTTCGCCCTCGGCGTCTCGCGTCACCGCCTTCACCCTGGGCAAGTCCAGCGCGAATCCTCGCAGCGCTTTCAGCACCGCATCCGTCTCGCGCGTGGGCACTCGAATCGCGCGCACGCGCAGAGATGTTTTGAACTGCTCGCGATCGACGTGCACCGCCGGAGGCGGCGATAACGGTCCGTTCAGCGCGGTCGCGACCATTCTGCGCAGCGCCGGCGGCGGAAGTTTCGGGGCGACACCGCGCGATTGGCGCGGGAGTCGACGCCGCGCGAAGAGCGCGCGGATGGTGATTGACGACGCCGTCGCGTCCGTCGTTCCCGCGGCGAAAAGCGCGTTTGCGAACGCGGGGACGGCGCAGAGTGGAGCGCGGCGCTCGAGACGCGGCGAGCGCGAGCGTTGCTTGTACAAACATCGGAATTACAGCGCTAATAGTGTCCCGCTAGTCATCGGAGTTATTAGAAACCGCGTCACGAGAGACTGCGATGCCACTGTCGCGGTGCCCGGCGCCGGTGAGCGGGTCGGCGATGCGAGCCTTCTTGCCGCTCTTAATGTCGCCCGTCGCGCGCGCGTCTTTCTCTCCGAGCGGCCATCGCGGGAGTAGATTGACGTGAACGTCGCGCGGATCCATCATCGCGTGCTTTGCTTCAAGCTCGGCGTCAACGGGCGCCTCGGCGAGACCGAGAGCGAGGCGTTCGCATCCAGTCCAGGCGACCATGACGCCGTTGTCCGTGCACCACTTGGGCGGCGGAAAGACGAGGGGAAGCCCGGTTTCTTCCACCACTTTTACCAGGGTCGATCGAACCGTGGCGTTCGCCGCGACGCCGCCGGCGACGACGACGCACGATAAATCTGGGGTGTCCTCGAGCGCCCACGTGAGAGCGCGACGCATGCGCTCTTCGAGATGTTTCACCGCTTTGGCTTGGAAACTCGCCGCGATGTCGGCTCGCGTCTGACGCTTGTCCACGCCGTCCCACTCCACGTCTTCGCCTCCGATTTCGGCGTCGATCGCCATACGCGCCGCAGTTTTCAATCCAGCGTAGGAAAAATCGCAATTCTTACGCTGACGCAGCGGCACGGGAAACTTGAATCGCTTCTCGTCGCCCTCGAGCGCGAGTTTCTCCAACGCCGGTCCGCCGCCGCCGCCGACGGGCAACCCCAACAGCCTCGCCGTCTTGTCGTACGCCTCGCCCAAGGCATCATCTAATGTTGTTCCTAATATCGTATAATCCCCCACCCCGCGCGCTTTGATCAACAAATTGTGCCCTCCGCTCACCAACAGCGCCAGAAACGGAAATTTAACCGTCTCCGTCCCCGCGCAAAGCCGCGAAACGAGCGCGTGCGCCTCCACGTGATGCACGGGCGCGATCGGAATCCCATACTCTGCGCTCATCCGCTGCGCTTTACGCACGCCCACGCGCAGGCACATGGACAAACCGGGTCCGCACGTCACCGCCACCGCGCTCAAATCCGCCGCCGACACCCCCGCCTCCGTCAGCGCTCGTCGCACGACGTCATCGATCACCTCCTCGTGCGCCGCGCGCGCGAGATTCGGCACGACGCCTCCCCACGGTCCGTGTATCGCCGCCTGCGACGCGATCGCCTCGCCCAGGACGACGCCATCGCCTCGCACCACCGCCGCCGCCGTGTCGTCGCACGACGTCTCGATCCCCAGCACCACCGTGTTCGCGTCCACCGCGCGCGGCGCGCCCTCGTCCAGGCGTCCAGAGCCGAGGAATATTCCCGACGACACGTCCGCGACGCGATCTCTCCCCGCGGCGACGACCGCGCGACGGCGACGCGAGGCGAAACCGAACGAACCGGCGGCGGCGTGCGACGTCTCGGACGCCGCGGCGACGCGCGCGCGGACGCGCGGCGCGCGACGACACGCCGCTCGATGGCCGACCGCAAGCGTCGTCATCGCGCGCGTCGTGCGCGCGAGCATCGCGCGCGCGTGTGCGGCGCCGAAGCTCTGACGCGAGCGTACTATTGCAAAACGCGCTACTACGCGCGGACGCGCGATCGACCCGATCGCGCGCCCGCGCCACACCTTAATGAGTCTACTAAATATCAACGCAAAAACCACCCCCGCGCGGTCGCCGCCGCCGCCGAACGCCTCGCCCCCGTCACGGCCCGCGTCGCCGCGTCTTCGCGCCGCCGAATTCCTCGAGCGCGAAAATCAACAGAAACACGCAAAACGCCGAAGCCGCGATCGGCCATCCGAAGGCGCCGAGGAACGTTCGCACGTCCCGTCCGTAATCCTCTCCCGCCGCCATCGCCGCCTCTCGCGCGCGCAGCACCAACGGCACGCGATCGCTCGGCAGCCACGCGCCGTCGGCGTCGCCGAAGTACCCGTCCTCGTTGATCCCTCCGATCGGCGCCCGTCCCGGGGACGCCGCGTCGCGCGCGTCGTCGTCGTCGTCGCGCGTCGTCGCGTCGCGCGCGTCGTCGTCGCCGTCGCGCGTCGTCGCGTCGTCGTCGCGCGCGGCGTCGCTCGTCGACGCCTCGGCGCGATGGCCGAGCTCGACGTCGCGCGGCGTCGTCGCGCGCGCGTCCCGCATCGCGCGCCGCGC
>MDSX01078035.1_pt1 | contig 11902 bp, 6 predicted proteins | sample 811141 | NCBI WGS metagenome assembly MDSX01 (sample SAMN05326642, study PRJNA326480) | marine metagenome | isolation source: seawater | place: Atlantic Ocean: South East | collected 2010
TAAATAATTTAAGTTCCTTACTTTTAAATTTTTGTGAATCCGCATATCAATGCGCCATTGCCAAGGCTTTCTGCTGCTATTCGGTTGTGGAATATAATTTGCATCAGGTATGTTTGGTGTATAGGGCCAACCGCTTGACAATTTACTAATCACACCAACATTCCAATTACGAGGGTCACCAATTGATATGTTTGTATTTAGAATATGGCGCTGGTCCCAAGCAAGCGGAACGATTCTCTTTTCATCTTGCTCGCCGGAAAGTGCATTGTAATAAAATGAGCCTGAAGTAACACTATTACCTTCTGTCACTTGGTATGTGTAGTCTACAAAAGCTGAGGTTCTAGAAATAGGATCATACCTTTTCGTGAAACTAAACGTGTAGCCTTTAACATTTCCATAATCTTTGTTCATATAAATAGAATAATTTGAGGGACCATATTTTTCGGATTCGTATCTAATGGATTGCAGGGCTAGTAAATCGCGGATATCTTTATAAAAGGCGCTCATTTCTATCGCTGTAATTTTACTAATTTGCTGTTGAAGTCCGAATTCGTAAAGTACCGTCTTTTCAGGTTTTAGATCTGCATAGCCAATTGTGGGTGATAAACCAGCCCCAAATATACTTCTTTTATAGAGCCTTCTAAGCGTTGGCATTTGGTAGAAATGCCCATAGGAAAAATGCAATATGCCTTGATCTGTAATCGGAAATGCAACACCTGCACGCGGAGAAACCATTATCTTTTTCTCTGCTTTTTTACTTTCCCCTTCGGGATTTAGAAAATTAGCTATATAGTTCTCATCTGGATCAAATTGATCATACCTTATTCCTATATTTGTAATAAAATTATCGTATTCGATTTTATCTTGAATATATCCTGATAAAAATACGGACTTATTATTGTAGTGGCTATGCGATGGAGAGTCATTCTCTGGCAGAATTGTAGGTATTCTGTATTCCTGATTGTCAAAAAGAATTGAGAAGTTTCTTTCGTCAAGTTTATCAGATCTATAATTGATTCCAGTCTTAATCTCATGCCTGTTATTTATTTGACTAGTAAAGTCAAATTTAAAAGAAAGAGAGTTAGACTTTCTGTAGGAATGTCCCCTGTTAGAGCCCCCAAATAAGAAAGTAGGGGAGGAGGGGGAGCCTTTTATTCTTGAGCTAGGAGCGTATTCGTGCTCATTGAGAATCCAATATTTTGAAGAATCCTCAAAATAATTATGTAAAACATACTTATTTGAGCCAAAACGTTCAGCTTCATTTTGGTCCATAGATGAAGACAGATCAATAGGTTTGAACTGGTAGCCCATGTAATTTGTGTTTGAGAGCGAGATATTTGCTTCATAAAAATTTCGCGCATTCAATGCGTGATTTAATTTTAAAGAATAATTATTGTTGGCAGATAAAGATGTTGAAGTGCCATCGGGATTATATTTATAAGCGTGTGAGTATGATTTAGACTCTCCCCCTGAATGCAACAATTGAAGAGATAGCTTCATTAGTGGGCTGACCTTGTAAGTAAACTTACCCATTAGGTTAATATTGTTGCTTGGTGACATTGGGACAAAGCTGCTATCACCGTTCATTTCGATATACCAATTTTCATCGTCCCTAAAATCTGCAGAGTCCCCAACAGTATGCTCTCTTACACCGTAAAAATATCCTTCACTATCGCTCAAGCGGGCACTTAGATTAAATGTAAATTGATCCCTATTTCTTATAAATGGCATTGGTCCATTTATTGTGCCTTCAAAAACCTTATTCGTAAAAAGATTAAAATTATCAATGTTGGTAAATATTCTTGAATCATCAGATTGATGATCCCCAGATTGATAAGACAAGCTTCCATGGTAGTCTTTTCCGCCATCTTTAACTTGAAGGTTAACTATGCCGCTCATTGCATTACCGTATTCCGCGTTAAATGCACCTGACACTACTTTCATTTCTTCTAGTGCTTTGTTTGAGATATTGACAGCTAATCCATTTGTAAAGAAAGGATTGGCCACAGATACACCATCAATGTAATAGCCTACTTCGTTTGACCTTCCACCTCTAATATGTAATTCTCCTCCTGCGCCTTGATTTACTCCAGCTTGTGTAGTTAGGACACCAAGAAAAGATTCAACAGGCATAATTTTAATTTCATCAGATGTGGTAATTTTTTGTGAAGCCGTCAAATCTTTATAAACTAAAGGTCGATCAGCTAAAACCACCACTTCTTCGCCTTCAATAACAGCTTCTTTTAATTCAAAATTTTGATAGGTGGTTCGATCTAAATTTACTCTCAAGTCATTTATTTTATATGAAGTATATCCAATGTAGGTGGCACGGAGTGTATAATTTCCAGGAGGTATATTTATAATCACGTATTCACCTTCTGAATTTGTAGCAGAACCATAGGAAGATCCTTCTAGAAACACATTTACACCAGCTAATGGTTCGCCAGTAGCTGAGTTTGTAATCTTACCAGAAATTTTACCAGTATTAGCAAATACCAGTGTAGTCATTAAGACAAATAATATATTTTTTTTGATCAAGTTAAATACTTTAAAATTCGAATATCATGAATTTTTGTTAAAATCAGAATATAAATTTAAATGAAAGTCAATTAAGAAAAAAACCTTTTGAATTATTTTGCAAATATTTTGCTTTAGATTTTGTTTATTCTTATAATTGTAACCAATATTACTAATTTAATATTTAAACTTATTTCAACTAATATTTAAATGATTAATCACAAAAAGAGAGTGAGCTTATGAAATCAATCGTTAAAAATATATTTATAGTATTTTCAATTATATCTATGGCTTTCGCCCAAGATTTTAAATCACATAGCCTTTTTGATAGCGATCTAGGTAATGCAGCTACATGGGGTACATCTACAGGTCCAAGAGGAATCTGGAGTGGATCGGATCTAGATAAAGACGGTAGAATGGAAATATTTGCAACAGATTATAGTAACGGATCCGTACATGCGTTTGAGTGGTATTTCGGTGATACTTTAGTTCATGTCTGGACTGGGACATCTGAGAGTTTATACGGTTCTACACCAAGGTGGGTTCAAACTGGTGATACTGATGGTGATGGTCTTGGTGAAGTAATTATGTTTACTGATTACAGCCAAATTGATTCTGTGACTGCTGCTACAGGAAACCCTGTTCCAGATTCTACAGCTGGTCTTTGGGTTTTTGAGTGGGATGGAAAAACAGACAATGGATATACAACTACTTGGTCAAGAAATTTATTAACTGCATTTGCTGATACTTTATCGGCTGCACGTCCTGAACATTTTACTGTCGCTGATATTGACTCTGATGGTAAAGATGAAATTATAATGGCGAGCAATGGCGCAACAAACCCTGCTTATGGAACCACCTCAACAACACACTCTGCTTACTCTGAAGATCGATTCATAATAATGGGCGTTGAAGGAGATATCGGAATTTTACCATCGCTTGTTGAAGAATTTTCAGCTTCACCTAGAGATGCTAACAAAGATGGTGTCAGAGAAAATAGGTTTGGCGGCGGAAGTCCTCAGGGCGTAGTTGTTGCTGATACTGATGGAGACGGAAAAAAAGAAGCTGTTTGTTTCTCCTGGAACAACCTTTCTTGTTTTATTATCGAGGCTACAGGGCCAAACGCATATACACAATCAGATACTGGCTATAAATTTGCAGATGTTGATGACTGGACCTTAGCTCCAGCAGTAGCCGATGTAAATAGTGATGGAAAAGATGAAGTTTATGTAGGTTCGTTCTACAAAGGTATTGTTTATGTAGTAGGCGACAAAGATGGTGATGCTACCACATTTTTAAAGACCGAATATGCAGCAATGGATAGTTTAGCAACATCATGGGATGCAGCTAAGAATAGAGGAAATGTATTTGCTCTTGGAGCTGCCGCTCACAACACTTCCTTTGGTACTCCAGCCGTATTTGTTGGTCATGGTACTGGTTTCAGAAAGTATGATTTTACAGGAACTGATATTTTTTCATCTGCTAGTTATACTAAAACCGATTACACAAAAGCTTCTGGCCACATTGACACTCTACAAACAGGTGGTGTGAATAAAATGTTTGCTGGTTCTAATGTTGATAGAGATAAATATGGTGAAGTTATTTTAGCTTACCAGGGCGTTGAGGATAGTGTTACAGTTAATGGCGTCAAGGTTGTAAACCCTCACAGAACCTTCTTGAGAGTTCTCGAATGGGATGGTGAAAGCACAACCTTAAGTTTGGATGATATTGTTTTAATTACTCCAGAGGATTATAAATTAAATCAAAACTATCCAAATCCATTTAACCCAACAACAAGTATCGAATATACTTTGCCTATAGCAAATAAAATTTCAATTTCGATATACAATCTTATGGGTCAGGAAGTTGCTAATATTTTACCTCTTCAGAACAAGCCAGCCGGAACACACCGAGCTACTTGGAATGGGCTGGACAAGCAAGGAAATAAGGTAGCAAGTGGTACATATTTTTACTCAATGCGCTACGGAAACTTTGTGAAAACAAAACAAATGACCTTGATGAAGTAACCTCAAATTGTAAATATCTAAAAAAAGCCCCTTGTTTTGCAAGGGGCTTTTTTATTTCAAAAACGTAACGAAGATCAAGAGCTTTAAAAACACTGAATTGAAGTTTATTAATTATGCCTACTAAATCACACCTTTTTATAATTGCTTTTTCTCTTATAGTTAAGTTGCCCGCACAATTTTTAGATGCCGTGGTTCCACTTGAGTTTGACAACGCACGTGAATTAAAAAAAATTAACTCAGAATATTTATTAACGGGTAATTCATTACAGCTTCCTAGCGATATATTGATTGATGGTGCTGCAATACGATTTTCTGCATCGCAAAATACTAGTATATGGATACAATTCTTGGAGGTAAATGGAAATTGGACTAAAAAAAGAAAAGCAAAAATTTTTTATGAACCTAACAGTGATCGGTTTATAGCTTCTATTTTAGATTCAACTCTTAGTAAAATTTTGAAAATTAAATACGAAGCTAAATCCTCTGGTAGAATAACTTTTGTAAGTGCAGGTGTATATGACCGTACGGATAAAGATATTAGAGTAAATAATGAAAAAATTGACCCACTTTCCGCAAAATTAGGTGTTGATAAACCTGTGATTATTTCTCGTAAAGAGTGGGATGCGAGAAATCCCAAGTATGATTATTCCAACCACCCTTATTTTGATAAAATGACATTGCATCATGCTGCGGGATGGGCAGCTAAAACCTTGGACGAAGGGAAAGCTGCTGTTAAATCTATTCAGGAGTTTCATCAGGATGGGAGGGGATGGAGTGATATTGGCTACCACTTTTTGGTAGACATGGCTGGAAATATTTATCAAGGCAGACCCGAGACTGTTTTAGGAGCGCACGTGGGTGGGGCAAACACTGGAAACATCGGTGTTTGTTTATTGGGGTGCTACCATCCACCTGAAACAAGTATACCATGCTATGATGAAATGTCCTATAATTCAGAAAAATCTTTGATAAAGCTATACGCTTGGATTTCTGATAAGTACGGTGTGAAACCCAAACTTTTAAAAGGTCATCGAGATTATTTTGGGACAACTTCTTGCCCAGGTAATAACGTATGGTCATTGATTCCGCAGCTGAGAGCAGAGATCTCTTTATTTGTTCAATATGGATTTCAGCCTACTAGGTTTGCTCTTTTTCAGAATTATCCTAACCCATTCAATACATCAACTACACTTCACTATGATTTACCCGAACCAAGCAAGGTGTCTATTACTATTTATGACATTTTAGGTAATGAGGTTATACGACTTATTGATGCAGATCAACATTATGGCTATAAAAAGATTGTTTGGAATGGAGAAAATGCAAATGGAAATCTAGTATCTCCTGGGGTATACTTTTTTAAAGCGCAGCTTGGCTCATTGATTGAAACTAAGAAAATGACATTGGTAAAATAGCCTATGTGGACTCAAAGAGATATTATTCTTCCTCAATATTCAAGAGGGTTTCATATCATAACAGATGAAGTTATTAGCTCAGCGTCTGAAATAGAATCTCTATCTGTTGGCATCGTTCATATTTTTATAAAACATACATCTGCATCATTAGCAATAAATGAAGGTGCAGATCCAGCAGTTCGAGTTGATTTTGAAACCTTTTTCAATAAAATTGTTCCGGAGGGACTACCTGACTTCGTTCATAATGACGAAGGCCCAGACGATATGCCAGCCCACATAAAGTCAGCACTTCTCAACACTTCTTTATCGATTCCGATTAAAAATGGTAAGCTTGAGATGGGTACTTGGCAAGATATCTATTTATGTGAACATAGAAACCATCCCATGGCTAGAAGGTTGACCATCACTGTTCAAGGTGAGCTAATCAACCAATAAATAAATATCATTTCATGCGTAATTATAGCGTATTATATTCCCGACTAATTTTAACTTACTTTAATTTAATAAGTCTAATAAACATACATGCTATCTAACGAAAATAAACACAAGGTTACAAAAATGCGGAAACATATAATTTTATACACTTTATTAACTATTACATCTGTTACATTCGCCCAACGTGGAAAATGGCAAGGGGGATCGGGTAAGGGTGGTCAAATGGATCCTAGCAAGGCTCCAAAGATCGGTCAGGTATATGGAACCGTTGTCGATTCTACTACAAGTGAGCCAATACCCTATGCGTCAATATCCATTATTAATAGCCGTAGCAATACTATTCTTACTGGCGGTATCAGTGATGATAGAGGAATTTTTGATATAAAGGAAATTCCTTTGGGGAAGCATAAGGTAATCATTGAATATATTGGCTATGAAAAGAAAGAACTAGGACCATATACATTCCTACCCTTTGGAAAAAATAACCAAACCGAATACAATTTAGAAGAAATCTCCTTAAATCAAACTTCATTACAAATGGCCGGGGTGGAAGTTGAGGGAGAGCGCCCCTTATTCGTTCAGACGGCCGAAAAACGCGTATTTAACGTGGAAAAGAATTCCCTTTCTACTGGTGGGTCTGCTATAGATGCTCTACGCCAGGTTCCTGGAGTGGAGGTTGATCCTGATGATAATATTAGTTTACGTGGAAATACAAAGGTCAATCTTATGATCGATGGGAAGCCTTCAAGTATTGCTGGAGGAGATATTAAATCGCTTCTTCAAAGTGTCCCTGCTTCAAATATTGCAGATATAGAAGTGATGACTAACCCTGGAGCTAAATATGACCCTGAAGGTATGGCAGGAATCATTAATATTGTCCTGAAAGAAAATAGGTTTGCTGGTCTGAACGGTAACTTTAATACGGGCGGAGACACGCAGGGTGGTACAAACTTATCTGGTCAAGTTAACTTTAGAAACACAAAGTTCAATTCATTTATAAATCTTGGATTGAATGATAAAGTTTGGAACTCCGATGGAACCAGTTATAGAAAGATGGAATACCAAGCATACGAAAATATTCTTAATCAGTCTTATGATTCAAAGTCAAATGGACCCAATCTTTTTGTTAAAACTGGCGGTGAATACTTTATTGATCCAACTCAATCACTTGGACTTTCTTTTACTGTGAGTGATGGAAAAAGATATCGTGATAATGATAATTATACCATGGACAAGGGACCTGGAGAATCAAGATATATACGAATAAGTGACTCAGACAGCGATCGTGGTGGGTATGATTTTAACTTGAACTACGATAAAAAATTTAAAAACCCAAAGCACAAACTCACATCATATCTAAGGCTTTCAGATGGTAACAATCTTGGTGGCGATGAATACAAGAATATGGAGTGGGAAAATTATGAAGATTTTTTTGACAATGCAGCCGAAGCTCGAAATAGTGACGACGGCAGCAACAAAGGATTTGATTTCCAGGTTGACTATGTAAGACCATTTCAAAGTGGAAGTAAACTTGAAATGGGCCTTTCAAGTAAGAAAAACGATCGTGATGATAAGCAAACCGCAGAAGTCTTTGATTACACCATAAATCAATTTGTAAATGATACCGAATTCTCAAATGATTTTAATTTTAATGAAACCGTAAATGCAGCTTACTTACAATACGGTGGATCCTACTGGTTCCTAGGATACAATGCAGGGTTACGATATGAAGCAGTAAATATGCTTTCTGACTTAAAGAGCAACCCTGATGTTTTCAAAAAAGATTATAACAGTTTTTACCCAAGTTTATCTTTTACCTTTGGAGCGCCACAGTTTGTCCAAATGCAAGCAAGTTATTCCAAGCGCGTTCGAAGACCGCGAAGCAGGCAGCTTAACCCATTTATATCTAGACAAGATGAAAGAAACTATCGATCTGGGAACCCATTTTTGAATCCAGAATACACTGATTCGTATGAGATAAACTTCTCGCGTTTTTCTCGAGGCCTCTCTTTGAGCTTTGGAACTTATTATCGTAATACTACCGATCAGATTACACGACACAAAGAGGTTAATCAGGATGGAACATCACTGGCTAGTTATAAAAATATTGGATCTAAAGAAACCAAAGGTTTTGAATATAACGTAGTAGGTTCACTAGGTAAGAAAATCCGAATGATTTTTGGTGGCAATACTTATTGGGATGACATCAACACTGATATTTATGGTGATGTTTATGATAAAACATCAAAAACAAATAATTTTAGAATTACATCTACGTATAATGTTCTACCAACAACAGAGGTATCATTTTTTATGTTTCATCAGCCAAAAAAAGAGATAGCAATCGGAACGTTCAATGCAATGACTTGGTCGAGTATGTCCGTAAAACAGAAGCTTATGGATGAAAGATTGAATCTTACTTTAAATATCTCTGATCCATTCGCTATGTCCGGTTTTGGATTCAGCTTACAAAATGACTCTTGGCAACAAGAATCCGTAAGAAACTTTTCATCTAGAACGGTGCGACTTACTCTAGAATATCGATTTGGAAAAATGGAAGATAAAAGCAGGTTTAGTAGGCAGCGCAGACAAGGCGGTATGGACAATGATAACGCAAACTACGAAATAGACTAGTAATTTTTGTAGCTTTTCCTTTTTTTTTAATTCTTTATCCTTCTATAATCATCTGTTATGAATGAACGAAAATGGATGATATATGGTGCTAATGGATTCTCAGCAATGCTTGCCGTTGAAGAATCGGTCAAGCGCGGCTTAAAACCGATTTTGGCTGGTCGGTCTCCTGCGATTGAAAAAATTGCTCAAGAATTTGATTTAGATTTTCAAATTTTTCCGCTATCTAGCGTAAATGAAGTTGCCAGTCAGATAAAAGGATGTGCCGTCGTAGCAAATTGCGCTGGACCTTTCTCTGAAACCGCTGAAACCATGATCCAGGCTTGTATTCAAGCCAAAGTGCATTATATTGATATTACTGGCGAAATCTCAGTATATGATTATGCAAATCAATGCGATAGAGAAGCTGTGTCTGCGGGAATAGTGTTGTGTCCAGGTGTTGGATCAGATGTCATTCCAACTGATTGTCTTGCAAAATATTTAAAAGATGAATGTCCTGATGCTACTCATCTTAAAATGGGTTGGTATCATACTGGATCAAAAGCCAGCAAAGGAACTGCAAAAACCGCTGCGCAGGGATTATTCTTAGGAGGAAAAGTACGTAAAGATGGAAAAATTATTGAAGTGCCTTTAGCCTATAAGGAAAAAGTTATTGATTTTGGAGTAGGTAAGTATAATACCATGACCATTCCATGGGGAGATGTCTTTACTGCTTATCATAGCACAGGAATTCCAAACATTGAGTTTTATTATTCCCGCTCTCCAAGATCTGTTAAAAAAATAAGACGGTATCGTAAATTTATAGGCTTATTTAATTATAAGTGGATAATTAAGTTGCTACAGAATTGGATTGAGCGAAATTGGAAACAACCAACCAAAGAAATACGTAAAAAGGGAAAATCATTTTTCTGGGGTGAGGTGAAAAATCTCAATGGGAAGATTGTAACCGCACGATTTTCAACAGGTGACGGCTATAACGTAACAGCTGTCGGTGTTGCCGTTGTTGCAGAATATCTTTTGCAGGATTGCGACCAAAAAGGCTATTATACCCCAAGTATTTTGATGGGTAAAGAATTAGTAAAAAAAATACCAGAATACTCTGGAATCGAAATCATTAAGAATGGATAAAGAAAAACTCTATAATACTAAGGATCGAAAGCTTTTAAAGCAAGAGCTGTTAATGGAGCCGTTTAAACGAGTTACATGTTCTTTTTATCGATACATTGAAATAAAAGACACTCAGCTCATGAGAGACTCGCTATACAAAGAATGGAATTGCTTAAATATATTTGGACGCGTATACATCTCCGAAGAGGGAATAAATGCTCAGGTAAGTTGCCCTAAGAACAATTGGGATTCTTTTTTAAGTAGCATTAATTCATATGAATATTTTGAGGGTATTCCCGTTAAGCGTGCTGTTGAAGATGGTAGATCTTTCTATAAGCTTGTTATTAAGGTCAAAAAAGAAATAGTAGCATATAAAGTGGATGTTGCAGAGTATGATATGAATACCGTTGGAGGACATTTGTCCGCCCAAGAGTTCAACGAGAAGCTTCAAGAGAGAAATGCGGTCGCAGTTGATATGAGAAATTATTATGAAAGTGAAGTTGGGAGATTTGAACAAGCTATTACACCAGATGTTGACACATCTATGGAGCTTTTACCTGCTGTGAAAAAAATGCTTAATGGACGAGAATCCGATCCAGTTTTATTGTATTGTACAGGTGGAATACGATGTGAGAAAGCCAGTTCATACCTCATTAAAAATGGGTTTAAAAATGTTAGCCAACTTAATGGAGGCATAATTCAGTATGCTCATGATGTAAAAGAGCAGGGATTGGTATCAAAATTCCGTGGTAAGAATTTTGTATTTGATAATCGCATGGGTGAGCAGGTCACAGATGATGTTATCGGAAAATGCCATCAGTGTAATAGTTCTGCGGATACGCATAAAGATTGTCGCAATGATGCGTGCCACATCCTATTCATTCAGTGCGATAAATGTGATTTGATGTACGAAGGATGCTGCTCAAAAGAGTGCAAGAGTTTTGCTAGTCTGCCTATTGAGGAGCAACGAATATTAAGAAAAGACCCATTGAAAGTAGTTTCAAAATCACGTTATTCTAGTAGAATTAAACCTAAACTAAGGGAGTTGCAAAAGTGAAAAGATTTTATTTTTTATTTTTAATGATTTTTTTTAGTTGTGCGGAACAACCAAGAATTGATACTGAAATACCTCAAGTCAAAATGGTTTCAACTTTTGATAGAGCTTTAGACAAAGCAAAGCAGCAGCAACTTGAATCTGATTTTGACAATACGTTGAACCCGCAAAACCTTGATACTTGGATGAAGCACATGTCATCAAAACCCCATCATGTTGGTTCACCATGGAGCAGGCAGAATGCGGAGTATGCAGCGAACAAGTTTAAAGAGTGGGGGTTTGAATCCGGAGTTGAAACCTTTGAGGTGTTGGTACCTTTTCCAAAAGTAAGAAAGCTTTCTATGGTTGCACCCAATAAGGTTGAGCTTAAATTATTTGAGCCTGCAGTTGAGGGTGACCAATCATCTGAAATGACAAAGGATGTTCTTCCGGGCTACAATGCGTTTTCAGCTGATGGTAATGTAACAGGTGAATTGGTATTTGTTAACTATGGCCTTAACGAGGATTACGAAGAATTAATACGGATGGGTATCGATGTAAAAGGTAAAATTGTTATAGCGAAATACGGTCGATCATTTAGAGGTATCAAGCCTAAGATTGCTCATGAGAATGGAGCAATTGGATGTATTATGTATTCCGATCCAAAAGATGATGGTTATGTTGTTGGCGATGTGTACCCGGATGGTCCTTATCGAAATGAATACGGTATTCAAAGA
>MDSX01049683.1_pt1 | contig 11891 bp, 9 predicted proteins | sample 811141 | NCBI WGS metagenome assembly MDSX01 (sample SAMN05326642, study PRJNA326480) | marine metagenome | isolation source: seawater | place: Atlantic Ocean: South East | collected 2010
AAAGAATCGAATTAATACAAAAGAAATTGGATGATGTAGCAGAGTCTCGAAGTAATGAGACTAAAAGTAGTGCAGGTGATAAACACGAAACTGGTAGGACGATGATGCAATTAGAAGAACAGAAAGCTACCGTACAGCTTTATGCAGCGCTTGAAGTGAAGCAAATACTCAACCAATTAGATGTAGAAACGACTAATACCCATGCTGGGCTCGGAAGTCTAGTAAGATGTGATACTGGAAGTTACTTTATAGCTATTAGTGCCGGGAAACTAGTGATCGAAGGAACAAAATATTATGGCATATCATTACCGTCTCCGATAGGGTTGATCCTAGCTGGCAAGAGTGTTGGAGACGAAGTGAAATATAATGGTAAGGTGATGAAAATTTTAGAGATGTGTTGATTTCATTACCTGTGTAGCAAGGTTACAAATTACATTCATTGCATTAGATTTTCGACAAGATCGAAATGAACAACACAAACAATTCATTAATTCTTCGGCTAGGCTCAGAATGACAATTGCCTTAATTCAATAAATAACGCCTCTAATTACTTCTCCACAAAATCCAATGAAACAGAATTAATACAATATCTAAGTCCTGTTGGCTTAGGTCCATCATTAAATACATGTCCTAAGTGACCTTCGCATCTGGCACATAATACTTCTGTACGAGCGTAACCCAATAAGTAGTCTGTATCTTCTAAGATTACTTCATTATGGATAGGCTGATAGTAACTTGGCCATCCCGTACCTGATTTAAATTTGGTAGTACTCGTAAACAACGGTAGTTGACAAGCTTTACAAGTGTATACGCCTTCTTTATTATTGTTTACATGATCACCAGTAAATGCTCTCTCGGTGCCCTTCTCTCTTAGCACGTAGTATTCTTGATCCGTAAGTTTTTCCTTCCACTCTTTTTCGGATTTTTCAATCTTTGTTAGATCTATATTACTGAAGTCGACAGTAATGTTGTCTGTTGAAGCTGCAGAATTCTTTACAGGAGCTTGAGAGTTAGAATTACATGACATTATCGAAAAAGCTAAAAGCAAAATTATATATCTCATAATCTTCATAAATCAGATAGTTTATAGTTGTTATTATAATATCATGAAGGTATACAAACTTAAAGCCATTAATCATCCAAATAGTTTAGATCAATAGCATTATTCAAAGTTTTCTTAACTGCAAAGTAGTAGCTTTGAGGCTTACATCATAGTAATGAAGGAAGAACGAAATATCGTAGTTATAGTTTTAGCATTTATATCCATCTATGTTATTTGGGGATCCACATATTTACTTAATAAGATTTGTGTTGCAGAGTTAGCACCGTTCTTTTTGGCTTCTATTAGATTTACGACCGCGGGGTTGCTTATTTTTTTGATTGCTAAGATACTTGGACTTGATCTCAGCATCACCAAAAAGCAAGCAATCAATTGTGCCTATGTAGGAATCCTCTTTCTCACCGTTGGTAATGGCATTGTGGTTTGGGCATTAAAGTATGTCGATAGCGGATTTGCTGCTCTCGAGATATCTGCTCAGCCACTAGTTGTGCTTGCACTAATGCGGGTATTAGAAGGAAAAAAAATACGTCCTAAGTCAATAGTCGGTTTAATACTGGGGACGATAGGTATTTATATATTAGTGAGTCAAAAATCTCTGCTCATTCAAGAGAATGCCATCTCAGGAATGGTCATGATCTTTGCTTGTATGCTATCCTGGGGATATGGAAGCTTGTTTGTAGCCAAGGCCGACTTACCTAAGAATTTTTTTATCAATACTGGCTATCAGATGTTCTTTGGTGGCTTAATGTTAATGATCGCTAGTCTTGTATTTGGAGAGAGCTGGGCACCTATTTACATATGGAGCGATCGTGTAATGTGGTCCATGATTATACTTATAATTTTCGGTAGTATCGTGGCTTTTACATCCTTCAATTATCTCCTTAAGATCGTCTCCCCAGAAAAAGTAGCTACTTCGACCTATATCAACCCATTAGTTGCTCTAACACTTGGCTGGTATATTCTCGACGAGCAAATTACAAATCAATCATTAGTCGCTGCAGGTGTACTTCTTACTGGCGTATACTTCATTAATACTAGCAAAGAAAAAAAATCTTCCGACGATAAAAGTGTTGCATCTGTCGAAACACATTCTGCAGATACTTAATGAGTATTATTATTACATCATAAAATGATTAAAGAAGTCACTCAATGGTGCAATTACTTCGGCAAAATGGAGTAATTATTATATCTAAAACCTTTATCTATCAGCGTCATTCTTAAAATCTTTGTAACCATTACTATTAGTCAATCAATTATCGATGAAAAACAATCTATTTACACTTTTATTCTCAGTTCTTTCATTTGCATCTTATAGCCAATCAGGGACAATCTTTGGATCACTTCACGACGCTAAAAATCAGCCTGTCATATACGCTAATGTATTACTTCATGCATCTTCAGATAGCAGTATGGTAAAAGTGGAGGCCACAGATGTCGACGGTAAATTCAAAATGTCAGGAATCGATGATGGCAATTACTTCCTCAAGGCTAGTTATGTAGGAATGGAAGATATCAATCAAACTAAACTCAACATAAGTAAAGGAAATACTTTAGACCTCGGGAAGATTATATTCTCGGCATCCTCTGTAAAATTAGAAACCGCAGTAATCACAACTAAAAGAGCTCTCATAGAAGTAAAAGCGGACCGCACCGTATTCAATATAGAAGGGACTATAAATAGTGCCGGCGAAAACGGACTATCTCTCATGAGAAAGGCACCTGGTGTATTAGTAGATAATAATGACAATATATCTGTACTTAGCAGATCAGGAGTGCTCATATATCTTGACGGTAAGAGATTACCGCTAGCAGGAGAAGACCTGGCTAACTACTTACAAGGTATTCCTGCTGAGCAAATCGATAAAATCGATATCATCACTAACCCTGGAGCGAGATACGAAGCGGAAGGAAATGCTGGCATTATAGATATCAGACTTAAAAAAGATAAAAGCCACGGAGCCAATGGTACAGTAAGTGGTTTATTTGGAATGGGAGAATTACCAAAATATAATGGGAGCTTATCTGGTAACTATCGTAATAGCAAAGTAAATGCCTTCGGTACATTAGGAGCTATGAATAATGAAAATTTCAATACCCTCAATTTTAAAAATTTCCAGAATAAACTAATCATTGATGAGAAGAACAGGTCAGAAAACACTACTCGTAATGTCAATTATAGATTAGGGACTGATTATTACGTAGCTGACGGCCATATTCTAGGTTTCTTAGTGACAGGCCGAAATGGTGAAACTACGGGTAGGGGAAACAATAGAAGTGAAATATCCGTTGACAGTGTAGTTACACAAATTGATAGTGTACTTATAGCTAATAATCAAACCGATAGAACAGTAAGTCAGTATACCGCAAACACTAACTATCGTTATCAAAAAAATAATAACACATTCAATATTGATCTCGATTTTGGTAGATTCAATAATGATGGAAAGACAAACCAACCTAATGAATACTTTACTGAAGATGGAATACCTCTAAGTAGTGTTATCACGTCATATACAACACCCAGAATTATCGATATCTATACAGGAAAAATAGATTACGAAACAGAAGCATTAGGAGGAAAGATCGGAATCGGTTCTAAGTATGGAGTCGTATCTAGTGACAATACATTTCTATTCAACGATGTGATAGATGGTGAGGAGATCCAAAATAATCTCCGATCTAATCAGTTTGACTATAACGAAACGGTTATCGCTGGATATGTAAGCTATAATAGATCACTCAGTACCAAAGTGTCGATCTCGACAGGAGTAAGAGTAGAGAATACAGACTCCAAAGGTGAGCTTATGGCTTTTATTCCAGAACTGCAAGAGGCTCCTGTAGACACTAACTATACCAACCTATTCCCTACGTTGGGAATAAGCTTCCAATATGCTCCTATGCATTCATTCTCAGCCAACTATGGTCGAAGAATCAATAGACCTGACTACAACGTACTTAATCCCTTCAAAGAGCAAAAAAGTATTTTATCATTCTCAAAAGGAAATCCATTTCTAAGACCTGAGATTGTTAACAATGTAGAACTAGGATACACTTACAAATACAGATACAATTTCAAAATAGCATATAGCCGTACTACAGATCAGATTACGAGGCTCATAGGTCCTGATGAAGAAGATGAAAAGGCAGGATTCATCAACTATGATAATCTAGCTACACAGACTGTATGGAGTACTAACCTAAGCCTACCATTTCAGTTTACTAGCAAGTGGAATGCATTCTTTAATTTGAGTTCTGGATACACTGATAATCAAGCAGAATATTCTAATGGTGCTATCGTGAATGTACAGGCAATGACTTACAATATATATACTCAGCAAACTTATACATTACCAGGTGGGATTACAGGAGAAGTATCAGGATATTTCAATGGTCCTGGAGTTTGGGGGGGAGTATTCTTATATGACGAAAGCTGGAGTCTTAATCTTGGATTACAGAAAAAATTCTTAAACAACAATCTGAACGTAAAACTAAGTGCTAATGACTTATTCTATGAATCTGGTTGGGAAGGACAATCAGAATTTGATGGCCTGACATCTGTAGGATCTGGTAACTATGATAGTCGTAAAGTAACTTTAAGTGCCAGTTACAAATTTGGAAACAACAATGTAAAATCTAGTAAGCGTAAGACTGGTATCGAAGATGAGAGTAACCGTGTAGGAAGGTAAATAAAAGAATAAGAGCAAGTGTCAAGTTTAAAAGAGATAGACCTTCGGTCTCTAGATTTGAGACTTCAGACTTTCAGAGGTTAGCTATTTTATCTTTTACATTTAAGGTAAATAAGTATAGGTCCACGATTTAGTTTAAACTTCGTTTTAGACTTAACCTTAAACTTATTTGTCCTCCTCTTTCTTTGCAGAAATCAAAGACCATAAAAAATTCAACAATCATTTAATCTTTTCCATATGACTAGTGTGATTTATTTGCTCGTTCCAAAAAAAATACAGAAATAAAACCAACTATAACGGCTACTATAGTCACAATAGTCAACGGATCCCTCATTTCATAGGCCACAGGCAATACATTCACTTCTGACAATATTTTAAAACTATCAGATGGAAGATCAAGTGCATCTTTCGATTCAAATAACTTGATCACGACCCCACTTTCTTTGTCCATTACTTCTGTGACATTTCTCCAAGGCCAGATCTTGTTGAGCGAGCCTAGCATAAAACCTGTTAAAACTGCATACGTAGTATACTTATACTCTTTGAGTAGCCATGTCAATACTCTACTAAATCCTGTGAGTCCTACTAAGCATCCCATGGCAAACGCAAATACAATCGTAAGGCTCGCCATATCTTGCTTCTCTAAGAGTGATTTAAGAGATGGTACAATGATCGTGTACATACCCATAAGCAATAACATAAAACTGCCTGAGATCCCAGGCAGTATCAATGCTGATATTGCAATGGTTCCCGCTAAAAACACCATCAAAAGGTTATCACTTCCTTCCGTTGGTGTGATGATTGTAATACCAAAAGCGATTACAAAACCTATTATCAAAGCGATCCATTTACTTGCATCCCACTTGGGTATTTGCTTACCGATATATATACTCGATGCGACAATTAACCCAAAGAAGAATCCCCAAACAGGAGTCGGATATTCTTCCAACAAATAAGTCACACCAAATATTCCTATGACTATACCAACTAACATTCCACCCATTAACATCGCCAAGAAATTGCCGTCGATAGCATAATATACTCCTTTGAAGCCATCACTTTTAAACGTTCCGATGAGAGATGAATTTACTCCTTTTATACAATTTAGAAGTCGTTCATAAATACCCGTAATAAAAGCAATAGTTCCACCAGATACGCCAGGTATTACTTCTGCAACACCCATTGCTGCTCCTTTCAATATAGTTGATAACATGGTTTACTTTATAATGTATAATTACTTCGATTCTATTTCTGTAACAACAGTTGTTTTTGTAGACATATCGCCTAAGTGTTGTCTTTTTTCATTGCTTCTGACTTCTAATATTGCCAGAATACCAAAGTCAAACAAGTCTATCGGATTAAATTGTATCAATTTAAAAATCTTCATAGGTACTCTATTTGACTCGAAACAAATCTGAAATCAAAAAACTTTTATTGTTCAGCCTTAAATTAATTACTTCCTCTCTCATCGTGACTCCCAATGCCGAGATTACTATTTCGTTTTATCTCTTCTACAGGTTTGTAATCTTCATCTGCCCAAGAGTTAATATCTGGCTGACCAGAGCTAACCCAAGCAGAATACCATACTGACGATATAGCTCTAATGGAACCTTGCATTCTCATCTCCACCATATCTCCCATGGCATCGTGATAGGCAGTAGCATACTCTTCGCATTCGATACGGACGGTACGGCTTAGTCTCTCGTCGTAGCAATATTGACGATCTGGTGGAAAGCTTTGGCTTAGACGCTTCTCGATACTCAAGACGCTATCTAGTAGTTCGTGACTTTCGGTTATGATGTTCCAAAAATATTTCCTCGGTTGCTCTATATAATCTGCTGGTCCTACAAAAAAATCATACTTCTCTTCTGCAAATAATTCTGGCAATCTACTTTCCCAAAATGCATGTATCCCCACTTGATCTGTGAGTTGCCCATTGTAATTGACAGTGGTATGTAAAGGAACATGACTATCAGCTATATAATGACCGTAATCTGCCGACAGTCTCAATACCTTCTCTGAATTTTCATCTATGAAAGCCTTTCGCAATTGAAAAAACATAGACTCTAGATGATAAGGTAATATTCCTTGATGACTAAACTGATCTTCGAACCGCAGCACTTTATTTCCTGTAACAAACTTATCTGTTTCAAAAATTTCATCATATACCTGACCTTCTACAATCCACTCATCTTCGTAAAATTGAGTTTTAAAGTGTGCTTTAAAGAAATTTTCAAATGCCACTGTTTTCATCGAATGCCATACTTGATCACCATTCATTATTTCGATTGACGAATCAAATCTGTCCTCTTCATTTACTACTGTCTTTAGGGATAGATTTGTAGTATCGAGAGTAGTCAGGTCAATCAATTGCAGCTGACCATACTTCATTAGAGCATCATCAAACTGTCTAGGTACTTCAGGAAAAGGAATCTTACCCCAATGATCAATATCAATATAATGTCTAACCGCTTCATGCTTAGTAGCATATCTTCGCTTATCAGCATCTACAGCATGTTCAGTGATATACTCAATATTTTTTTTGTAGAATCCGATCATCTCTTGCGGAAGTGCGAACACCGCCATTCTATTGATCTTTTTATGACCATAGAAGCCCCAAATTGGCTTTACAGTATGTGCAGATGATAATACCATCGCTAATACAGCGATGGTAACAAATGTAGTATATCTAATTATTTTCAAATTCTAAAATTCTAATTGAATTAGGGTTTTCATTAATAGAAGTACTCGTAAGATCGTAAAAGATCTTTGAATAGACGTTGCTGAAGTACTAGAAAATCTCCAGTCTCCTCGTTTGTCACAAAATACCGCTCTACTTGCTCTAGTTCTTTCACATCAGAAATATTGACATCTGGATCCAATACATCTCTAAATGGTATCATCTTATATTTCATCTGTTTTCCATCTTTCAGAGCAACTTCGAATGTAACAAAATGAAGCAAATTAGAGATGCTATCCTTCTTTACATTTCTATTGTCGTATCCTTCTGCAATTACATTTTTAAACGAGTGGAGATAAGCTTCAACCTTTGCCTTATTCAATGATTTATTGATAGCTGGCGTCAGTTGGTCTCCTGGAGTTAGGCTATATTGCCCTTCGTCTTGAGTGAGGACAAATGATGCACTCGGACGCTTTGGAAATCCCACTTTCACCGTACTGATTTCGCTTGCATCATTATCAAAGATAGTTTTGTCTTTCCAGTTTTCGATATGGTAATTAAACCTATCACGAATAGTACCATCAAAGCCTTTGATATTCATCGCATAAGGTTGATTATCTCCATCTAGCAAAAAGTAAGTTGCATCATTTTGTGCAGAATTAGCTCCTATTGTATAGCCTTTGATCTTCTTACCAGATTTGTCGAAAGCTTCGACATGGATACCTATTTTTTCCATATCACTAACAATAGTCTTGTAATGAGTCTTGTACGGAATAAAGATCATATCTATCTTAGACATCGTATTGAGTAGGTGACTCATTGTATGAGGACTAGCATAATATTTATCATTGATCTTCCATTTTTGTCCTTCTCTTGTGAAATCGAGATTATTGTTAGACTTACGTGTAATCAGTACACGATCGACTTCTTCCTTATCGATGGTAAATTTCATTCCAGTACTATTGAGTGTACTTTGAGTCTCCGGGTTAGATTGCATCAGATAGTAAGCAAAACAGCCTAGTATGATAAGACCTATAAGTAAGCCTAATGTATTTTTCATGTTTCTTAATATTACTTTAATAATCTACAAAGGCATTGTCGTGAATGAATATGATAATCCTCCTTATATTTAATAAGAAGCCATTTTAACTATCAAATTAATTTTTACTGTATTTTATTTTCCGTAGATAGTTATATACTAAGCCAAAGAGAATTATAAACAGTAACGGTAATCCGATATTAATTAGCTGCCACATCGTCTGCTCCTCACGGACTTTTGGTCCATTCAATAGTCTAAGTTTAACTTCTCTATTACGAGCCTCGAGAACTCCACCTTCAGAAATCATGTACTCTATAGTATTTATTATAAAGTCTTGATTCCCCTGAAAGATGTTTTGTCCTTGAGGTAAATAAGGATTATATCCCATCGGATAAGACTCTTGTGTACGTTCGTTGAACCAGTTAGCAGCAAAATCAGAATCTGATACGATCAACTGCTTAGTAGGCACACTTACTGCCCTAAATGGTTGATTAATAGACTCCAAGGTTGTCTTAAATGACTCGTCTACCCTATTTTCAAATAATGAAGGAAACTGACCTTCAAGCATCAATGCCACTGGTTGTCTTCTTTTGTTGAACTTTGACGGATCAGGCTCAACCTTCAATATTTCGAAATTGAGTCTAACAGGATTCATCTGATATCTACTGTATTGCGAACTCGCTAGTAACACTGTCTTTTGAACATGTGTCTTGGTTTGGATTGTATCGATAGTACTAGGCCAATACATATTCACACGATCCAAATTTTTGACAATAGGATGTGTGGATGCTGGAGCTACGAGCGGATGATAAAACCAAGGAAATAATTGCGTCTGAGGTCTACCTCCAGACTGGCCTATGACCTGAGGTATGGCCGTACTCTGTAAATCGAGTACAAAGTTAGGCTGTATTCTAGCTCCATACTTAAACCACATATCATCCAAACCTAATGGATACTCCTTAGGTACATAAAATTTATACTTCTGGATACTATCCAAATGAGCGTCCATCTTATCAATCAGCCAGATGATCTTTCCACCATTCATCACATATTGATCGAGTTTAAATTGATTCTTAAGGCTAAACTCTGTGGTCGGTCTAGCTACGATTACCAAATCAGCCTCTTGACCAATAGAGGTAATACTATCGAGCGGTAAATCACCGATGTTATAGAATCTGCTCAACTCATTCTTGAGACTCGTCCTGTATTTAGGTTCTAGTTCTCCTTGTCCAGAAGTAAATACTATATTACCCTGATTCCTAGCTGTAATCTTTTGTATCGCATTAGCTAGTTTGTATTCCAAAAGAGATACCGACTTATTGAGCATTGACTCTTCGTCTTCTGGTCCGCTAGCCGTTTCTAGTAAATTGACGATTACTTCTCTATCTCCATACTGTACTAAGGCATATGGAAATACCAGTTTCTGTACTTTCTCCTTTCCTTCAAAGTATGTCAATGATCGCCCCACAACACCCAACTCCGCTAAAGATCTTATTCTATTATTGACATTATCCATATCACCATCAGTAGGATCTTCAAAGACGTAGTCTATATCAGGGTTTTCATCTCTAAATTCACCTACCATTTCTCTGGTCGCTTGCTGCAATCTCTTGAAACTCGCAGGAAACTTACCTTCAAGTAGCACTTTTATAATGATACGATCCTCTACCTCATATAGTAAATTTGTAGTGGATTCAGCTAATGTAAATCGTTTCTCTTCAGTAAGATCTATATAGCTATGTACATAACCAGCTATAATATTTATGACAATAAGTATAGCCGCTATTATGATTAATTTGATATAATTCCCTACGTTTTTCATCCTCTTCTCTGTTTTAGACTGTACATCGTAAGTACGATAAAAAAGAAGATCACCGTCAAGAAGTAGACTACAGATCGACTGTCTATTACTCCTTTACTCAATGCTGCATAATGATATGAAATACCCATTTTTTGGATTGTATAATCCAATGATCCGACAAATATCGGCAGGTTACTCAAAAATCCAAATGCGAAATAGCAAATGAAACAGAGGAATGCTGCTAATATGAATGATACAATCTGATTATTCGTGATACTAGAGACAAATATTCCTATAGCGACAAAAACTGCTGCCAAAAAGAATAAGCCAATATATGAGCCCATAATACCACCACTATCTAAATTGCCTTCTGGATAACCGAGTTTGTATACCGAGTAGTAGTATATCGCAGTGGGCAGTAATGCAAATAGCACTAGAGTAAGATTGGCCAAAAACTTAGCGCCAACAATCTCTAACTCAGATATGGGCTTGGTAGATAAAAACTCTATCGTACCCGTTTGTCTCTCTTCAGCAAATGATCGCATCGTAGTCGCTGGAATCAAAAACAGAAATACTAAAGGTGCCAATGTGAATAATTGGTCAAGCGTAGCATAATTGTACGACAAAACACTCGTATCAGGAATAACCCACATGAATAAGCCCACCATCATCAAGAATACGATAATCACTATATATGCGATCAATGAGCTTAAAAAGCTATTTATTTCTTTTCTATAGACACTATACATCGGCATTTTGCTTTTTGGTCAATTGCTGGAATATGTATTCTACGTTCTTTTGTTCTCTGCGCATCTCTAATATCACCCAATTTTGTTGAGTCGCCAAATGAAATATATTTGGACGAATATCTGTTACATTATTAGCTCCGATTACATATTCAGTTGGAGATACTCGAGTCACTGAGTTTACTCCATTGATCGACTCTAAGGCACTCGCATCGTACTTTTTATCCAATTCGAGGTAAATTACATCTTCGCCCTTAAGCCTTTTCTGTAACATATCTATTGGATCGTCAGCCACGAGCTTACCTTCATTGATAATGATCACACGATCGCACAGGGCCTGTACTTCCTGCATAATATGAGTAGAGAATATGACTGTCTTAGTTTCCCCAAGTTTCTTGATCAATGCTCTAATCTCTATCAGCTGATTCATATCGAGACCTGAGGTAGGCTCATCGAGTATAATGACATCTGGATCATGAAGAAGTGCTTGAGCTAGTCCTACTCTCTGCCTATATCCCTTGGAAATAGACGATATGAGCTTATGTTGCTCTTTTTGAAGACCCGTAGTCTCAATGAGTTCAACAATCCTATTCTGAGCATTATCTACCTTATGTATCCTAGCGACAAACTGTAAGTATTCCTTAATATACATATCCTTATACAGCGGATTATGCTCTGGCAAATAGCCTATATGATGCCTTACATCCATCTGATCTTTGATGACATCATGTCCACATACAGTGGCTGTACCAGACGTAGGCTGCAGATAGGTCGTAATCATCTTCATTGTGGTAGACTTCCCTGCACCGTTGGGACCTAGGAAACCTAGTATCTCACCCGGCTTAACCTCAAAACTGAGATCGTCCACAGCGCGCTGAT
>MDSX01079647.1_pt1 | contig 11891 bp, 12 predicted proteins | sample 811141 | NCBI WGS metagenome assembly MDSX01 (sample SAMN05326642, study PRJNA326480) | marine metagenome | isolation source: seawater | place: Atlantic Ocean: South East | collected 2010
ACCCAACCCCGAACCCGCCGTGGAGGAAAAATAATTGTTCAGCGATCCTTCGAATCCTTCTATGTTTTTTTCTTCCTCGTCACGTTTCTTCATTTGAGATACGATTTCCGGAATTACTCGTCTACAAATGTAGTGCAACCCTAACAACACCGACATAAGAAATATCTTATTTTTTGCTAGTTCCATGTTGCTTGTTCTTTTACTTTTAATTAACATTTTTTTTACAGAAAAACACAACCATTATTTAAAATAATATCTACTATTAAACTCTAAATGAAAGCTTTTGCGAAACTATACTGGCTATTCTCAGCATCAATTTGTAATTTTACCAACGCCGTAATCATACAAGGGACCGTGCCAAAATCGCTGTGGGGCAAAAAAGTCGTTCTAAACGGTCCGCAGGGAAATTCGCAGTTTGCTTTTATTTCCAAACCGGGACACATAACAAGCGTAAATTTAATAGGGGAGAAACATGTAGTGGTATCAGAAGCTTTTATAAAACCAGAAAAAGAAGGGTTTAATGTGGGAGATTTGTACAATAAAGATTTTGCCGGAATTTTTAGAAAAATATTCGCATCCAAATCGCCAAGTGAATTTTTTAGCACTGGGTTTTGTAATGCCGCAGTTCACAAATATGACGGAAAATATTACGCATTAGAAGAAACTTGTAGACCAATGGAATTAGAATACGACGAAACCGGTAAAATTCACTGCGTAGGTTTATCAAAAGATATAGAGAGGATGGGAGCTCATTTGATAGATGAACATTATACGAGATTTAGCTACATGCCACCATTTACAGCAAAAGCTCCGTTAAAATACAACGATACAGTAATACCTTGGTATCCAGAAGATAGACCAGCTTTAATTCATGACGGGAAAATTACTGAATGTGGTAATTATATGATATTTCCTTTGACAAGTCTTAAATTTGGCAATATTTTTGAGTGGTTATCTAATAACAAACCTTTTCCGTTCGATATTTACAAAAAAAAATTTAGGTGGCTTTTGTTCGATTATAAAAATTTTGAAAGTAAAGAAATATATACCGATATATATATTGATATTTTTCACGTTTTTAAAGTTGAGAAACATGATCATAAAACTTTAATTGTCTACGCAAGTGCCTACGAAAATTTTTGGGAAACTTCGATATATATTGAAGAACCTATTCTCACTTTACATAAACATATCATTAATATAGAAGAAAACACAGTTAAAGTAGAAGATTTAAAATTTCCAATTGAATTTGCCAATATAAAAGATACGAAACTTGTAGGTAATGGAGGAGGAAATCCTCCAAAAGTTACTATTTTTGATATTAAAACAAATACTTTTTCAAAAAAACAAATACCAGGGAAAATTGTAGAAGATGAAATTATACCTTTCGAAGATATGTTAATATACTATACTCATGAAGAAAACCGGTCTTTTTTATACATTATAGATAAAGAATCTACAGAAATAATTACAAAAATACAAGTCCCCAAAAGAAAACCCGGAATTCATACCACTTTATTAGATTAATCAGTTCGTTTACTCTCTATATTTTCTTGTAAAGCCTTATAATAACAAACTCTATGATAAATAATACACGATATCGGTAACGTTATATCATAAATTAAATGACCTCCGTACCAAACAGCAAAATTATCGCAATACATACCTTCAATCCACGGCATTATTGCTGTTGGTAAGCCTATAATAGTGGAAGCTAAATCATAATAGACATCTTTATTCTTTTTGAGAAGATTAGATGTAGTTAAAGTAACAATTATAGAGGTTTGTGTGTGGGTAAAATTGAATAAGGTTGGTACAATATATAATGCCAAAATGGCATTTACAGCCGAATGAATTTTCCAGTACGGCAAATTTCCTGAAGAATTTATCGATTTCATCATAAAATACCAAAAACCGCTTGTTATACATATAGTTACAAATTTACCAAAATTATTGTCTATACCTTTCAAAGTTCCGTTAAAATTTTGGGATGTGTCAATCAAATATGGCATCGCTAAATGCCCTAAACCGTGTAGAAATAGACCAGGTATTTGATTTTTAACTGGTAATAATATTTCTTTGTTCTTATCAGGATCTTTATTTACAGTAACATTATTTATTAAATAATAAAGGGCACAAGAAAAAAGTGTATCAAAATAAAAACATAAAGAATGTGTTTGTAATAAAATTGGCATTTTCTTGTTTGACACGCAAAAACCATCACTTGTATAAGATTCATCAAAAATGTTTATTATATTGTTTGCTTGTAATACGATTGCTCCTAAAAAACTAACAGAATTAAACAAAATAAAACTATTAACAAAATCACCTATTTTAAGCATTGTTATTATTATAAATATATTATATAAACATGTTTTGAAACGAATTAAATCACTATACTTTCATTTCCATATTTATCCAACCATTTATTATATAATGTTACCGGAATGTCTGATTTACTAATCGATTTATAATTTATTCCGTGATTATAGACATTTTGTTTCTGCGAATTGATAATTTCTATATCTTGTCGAAATACTTCTTTTCCTGATATTCTAATTAAAGGTTTTAAAATTTTAAAAAAAAAATCAAGATACTGCTTTTTATTTTCTATAATCATATTTGATACAAGTTTTAAATTATTTTTATCAATAGGATACGTTATAGCAAAAATAGAAGCATTCGGTAATATCTTGACTTGGGTGTTATAAGGAGCAAAAAAAATAAATTCCGTTTTTGGTATGTTTGTATTCGTTGTTTCAATTGTACAAGAAAATCCCGTTGAATTGAACCAGTTTGTTTTAGATTTATTGTATAAACCTAATGATTTATACCTATTAAGACCTGCTATACCATGGTGAACTTGATTAAAATGTGCACCATCTAGCGAGTTTTCAATTAATGATTTGTAATCTGATTCTGCAGAGGAAATAAACCAGGGAAGTTTAGAATGCGGTTTTTCCAAAATGTCAATAATGATGTCTGTATCTTTATCATCTATCCACAGCAAGTCGTATTTTTCCTTTACAAAGTAATTTTTCACGGAAAACGTAGACGGTTTAAATGTGCTTGAGGGAATCATGGTACATTCTCCGCAACCGTTGAATTCTATTCCGTGGTATTTACATTTTATGTTATTAGTAAAAGGGTTAACAAGACCTTCAGATAAAGAAGCTTGCCGATGGGGACAGACGTCGTGTACCGCATTCCATTCTTTTGATTTTTTGTTCCACCACACGGCGACGTCTTGGTTTCCTGGGATTTGGACTTTGTGGATTTTATTTTTTGGGAGGTTGGGTTCGGCAAAAGGGATTGGTTGTTTAAAAGCTAGAACAAAACTAATTAAATAAAAGTGTAATTTTTTTAACATTTTTACTAATTTGATATATTTAATTTTCAATATCTTCGACGATAGTTTCTGCGGATTTATCTTTACAACAATAATACCCCAATCTCAACTTTCTTAATATGATTATAAGAGGATGCCCTAAAAAATCCATTATCATTCCAGATATAAATTCCATACCAAAAACTATGTAATATTCAGTTTTTGATAGCGGTATCGCTGGATTTTTCCCGTTATTAGATATGATAATATCGTATATTCGAATGTCATAAAGTATTAATTATGTTATTATTAAATATTATTAATTTCAACATAATATTCCGACCATTTTGATAAGGCGATGGGTACTTCGGTTTTTGATATGCTAGCGTGAAATCCCCCAAAACCGTGGTTATTAAGATTTTTACTTTCCTCAATAATATTTTCTAACCATTGGATACCTGTTAATATCCAAGTACCGGCTGAATATCCAATAAAACGGTTTTTTATTTCGTTTATATAAACACCCTGACCGTTAACTTTTTTAGAAATATATAAAACGTACCTACCGTCACAGTTTGCGTAATTATTACCATCTTCTTTATTTATTAAATCGATAGATCTTGTATTTTTATATATTTCATTCTTTTTTTTATTTTCTTCGATATTCTGTTTATTTTGGTATTTTTTGAATTTATCCGGAAAATTTTTTTCTAATATGTTTTGGTTGTCTTTATTATAAAATTGTGATTCTACTATATACTTAATATCAATGTATTGGTCTTGTTCTTCTACCATTTCAGCCAAACTGACAGCATCATCAATTAATTTTTCTAAACTTTCTTCTATGTGTATTGAATTTAATATATTATTTATAATGTACATTAAAAATTCATGATGCGTTTTTAAAAAAAAACGAATTATTGCGGATTCTTTTGAAGGAGCAATTATCTTGCCAAATTTTTTTAATAGTTTTTCAAAAAAGGGTTTTTTGGATTCTTTTTTAATTTCAAATAAATCTATATAATGTTTATATTTTTGAAAAACAACATATAATATATAATATTCATATTTACCTTTAAATTCCAACTCACTGTTTGTAGTCTCAATATTATTAATTATATCTTTAGTTTCACGTAACATTTGTCCTACTGACTTTTCTTCTACGATATTTTTTATTGTGGTTTTCTCTAAATCGTTTGTTGAATAAAATACCACATTATATATTGTTTTATCATGATATGTTTCCGTTGATTGGTTTATGTATTCGAACCCTAAATTTCCCAAGTATTTAGAACCCAAATTATTATAGTAATTAAACATTGTTTTGTGGTTGTTATCAAATAATATTTCGTGATGTATAGATGTCATGCTATTTTGTCTTTTTCTTACAAAGTCTATTAAAAAGTCGTTATTTTTGTAAAATTCGTATGAAAAATATCTGTTATTTTTAAGAAAATTTTCAATTATAATATCATTTCTCTTGTATCTAACAATATCAAAAGAAGAAACAGACGGGTTTTTCAATAATTGACATATTTTTACACCCCACGATTTTTCGTAATTAATAGTTGAAAAAAACAGTTCTGTTCCATTATTATCATAAGTAAGTCTAAGATCATTTGAAATATTGTTTTTCGTAGTTTCTTCTTGAGATATACCAGCTGATACGTCAACATTATTTGAACTAGTTGTCCCTGATATAGAAGTATTAGAACTAGTTAAATGTTCGATATTACAATTCCAAGAAATATTTTTTGCTCCTAAACTTTGTGATAAAAAAATTAAAAAATTGTGAATGAAAGCTTTCATTTTAAATAAATGTAAATGTATTGAATAATACTTTACATTTTGTATATTATCGAAATTTTTTGTATCAAACAATATATATAATTTACCGAGTGTAGGATATTCTAAATTATCATAAAATACTGGTTTGTTATTATATTTAAAATTTGATATTTCACTTAAATCGTTTATTAGGATTATATCGATACATTTTTTTTTGAATTCTTTTTTAATATTCTCAGCAGTAGTTTTACAAAAAGAACATATTTTGTTTTTTTCTATAAAAATAATGTAGTTGTTATACGATTCTAGACAAATGTTAGCCATTATATATACATTACTTTTTATTTTGAATCTTAACGAATTATGTTACAATTTATTATATTTTAAATAAGTATAATAAATGAGTACACCGTATAATCGTAGACGACGACCTTTTTCTGCCCATAAAGGACGTCGTCCGACAGAAATGTCAACACGACCTTTTAGTTCTGATTTTTTTAAGAACGAAGGCGATATAATGGATAAATTTGGGCAACTCTCGTTGGCAAACAAGACCGTCGAAAATAAGTTTGAAGATGCGTTTAACAAGGACAAGTTTTTCCGCACGTATTCTTATTCTGAATACAACCACGGAAAAGACGTTTCGGAAGCGAGAGAATCTTTTACGGACAGCCGCAAAAAACTCACAAAATCTTCCGTTAAGCGGCGTATAGGAGACAAAGAGCGTTACATATTTATAGAACAGAACGACAATAAGAACAAGAACGATAATATGTTGAAAGTGAATTGTCTTGACAATATGACCGACAAAGACGCAAAAGAATTCGAGGAAGAATGGGATTACGTGGTTTACAAACAAGATTTGGAGAAAAGGCAGCCTTTGTGGTGGTCTTCGGTTTAATTTATTTTTTTACGAAAAATTCGTTTCCGTTGTGAAAGTTTTTATTTTCGCTGTAAGGTTTGAAAAACCGGGAAATTAGATTTCTGGTTGTTTTCCTGTCTGAAATTCCGTTTAGTTCAATCATTAAAAAGGAAGTTTTCTCGATAAGCTGTTTTGCTCCCACCAACGCTTCGTGTTCCATGCCTTCTACGTCAAGGTGTAGCAACCCAACGTTGCTATATTTTTGGGGGATGATGTCGCCTAGAGGTTCTATTTTAAACGTGCCGTTATTTTTGGTAGATTTTATTTGCCAGCCTCCGGGGTGCTTATTGTTTGTGTCTATAACTCCTTCGCTAGATACATCAGATATTCCATAGTTAAGCAATAGTATGTTATTAATATTGTTTAATTTTGCGACTTGTTTAATGAATTCGAGCTTTGATTTGTCGGGATCTATCATAATTACTTTAACGTCTTCTCTGTTAAGTTCTTTTGCTTTTAAAGCGAGGTATAGCCCGGTGTCTCCAACGTGGCTTCCGGCGTCGATGATGGACTCGTTTTTTTTTAATTTGGGGATAACTGAGGACATTTGAACGTTGTCGGCGTCTTCGTGGTTTAGGAATCGGTATTTGAAATCGCTGAGCCATTTTCCGGAAGTGGGCGTTTTAATTTGCGTTCCGTCTATTTTTTTTGTAATAGTTTCGAAATCGTCGTATTGCTGCGTGAAGCGGCTACACTGCGTGGGATACAATATTCCAAAGTAGAAAATTAGCACAATAAGAAAGATTCTCTGGTTGTTTGTTAATATCATTTACTAATCGGTATTATTTTAAAATTGGCAAAACTAAACATAGTGGAGAAAAGCCTTAAATTAACAATAATATTAAAGAGAAAACTCTTACTCAACAAAACAATGTTTGTACCAAATTTTGAGAACGTACTGTTTTATTTAATATTTATAACCGGATTTTGTTACTTCGCAAAATACACAAACTCCGGCGAAACGTTAAAAGTGGTCAAGCCTTCGCAACCAGAACCAACAAACATGGTTACAGAAGAACTATTAGATGCTTTAATAGATGCTCGAATCAAAAGACGCCGCAAACCGAAAACCGATTTTGAACGCAACCTTCGTGGGATATTTACGTAAAAATACCGGAGCAATTGCGGGTAACAAAAAAAGTTAATTAAGTAATAATACAACGATGCTTACTAACAACGATATATTGAAACTTACACGTGTAACAGCTGGTTTGCTCGCAAACAACCAACACAAGATGAAAAATGCCACGTATCAAATCGGAGAAGCGAATCCCGATAAGGAGATTTCAAAAATTGCTTGCGAATGTTGCCAAGAAGCTTGGAAACTTATACAAAATGAAAATCCAAAGTATCAAGATGTACATCTCGTGTGTAACTGTCCTGATATTAATTTGGAATTTACGTATGCTAACGGAAAGATTGAGAACAAAAAAATAGAACTGAAGACGTGTAAACAAAAAAATCTCACTTTAGGATCGTGTATAGGAAAACTTGATACGAACATGCCGCTGATTTATGTTTGGAGATTAAAAAACGCAGATTTTGAAGTTAAGTGGTCGCAGTACGGAACAGCGATGAATATGAAAGAATACGATACATTTAATGACAGGACTCCACGACCCGGTTTGCTATTTGACAATATGTACTCAGTAAATAATACTGAAATTGAACATACTATCACACCATTAAAAGATAATTGGTGGATTCCACATTACGCAAAATCTGCTATAAAACGACTTCTCGATAATAAATATGATACGTGGCAAGACAAAATGATGACATTGATAAAAGAATATATAATAAAAGAATTTGTGGGACAAATTTCAGTTGAAGAATTCCAACGACTTAAAAATGAGCAATTAACAAGTCTGTAACTTTATCAGCTACAAGATAAGCCAATAAAGGAGGAACGGCGTTGCCTATAAATTTATAGGCTTTTTGGTTTTTTTTCGTAGTAAAAATATAATCCGGAGAAAAAGTTTGTATAAGCCCTGCTTCTCTAATAGTCAAGCGTCTTTCGGGCAAACCGTCGGGTGTTTCGTGTCTTCTAAATTCTATATTGCCGTGATGTTCTGCTCTCATTGTTGGAGCAAAAGACTCTGGGTTAATTTGTGTTTGTCCCTGTCCCTTTTCTAATTTTTTTGCTTTAGAATACATCATTTGTGATATGTCTGTTGTTTCGTCAGGTTCTTTGAGATGTTTAAAATATTTGCCAATAGAGCAAGTTACGCCTTTATTTTTTTCAATTTCGTTCCAATTACTGGGTAATTTTTCTGTGTCTTGGAGCATTTTGGTATTAATTCCCATGATGATTACTCGGCGTCGTGTTTGTGGAATTCCAAAATTTGGGCAGTATATATCTTGGTATTTTACTTGATAACCCAAATCTTGGAAATCCGATACTATTTGTTTAATTGGTTCGCCTTCCATTGTTAAAAGTCCGTAAACATTTTCTGCTACGAATATTTTAGGTTTAACTCGTTTTACAACTTCGACGAAACTTTTGTATAAAGTTCCTCTGTTGTTACTTTTGGAACTATTTACTTTGCTTTTTAGGTCGTGTGCTTTATTGCTTTCAAACCCGGTCCTTTTTCCGCAATGACTAAAATCTTGACAAGGAAATCCTCCTATAACTACATCTGCTTTAGGGAAATTGTAGTTTTCGTTTAATAAATCGTATATACTTCGGGTCACGTAGTTATCTTTATTTTTGGTGGGGTTATTCAGTGAAAAAATCTCCTTTGCTCCTTCCAAAATGTCATTTTGAAATACTATATCGAAATTGTGCGGTTGAAGCAACACAAAATCTTCATGCGACGACTCTCGGGTTGACAGCAAATCGTTTACAGAGTCTTTGTGAACAACAACATCCCCCTCAAAACCCATATCAAAACCCCCCAGACCGCTAAATAACGATAAAACTTTATACTTTTCCATATATATTATATAGAACAAACTTTTTATATAGATTTAAAGAATCTGAATGAGAACGTGCGATTCTAAAGAGAATTAACTAAAATAGTTAGTATTAATAATACCCGTTATGTTTTGCCCAATAATAGACTTTGAAAATTTTGCTTCATATTCGGCGTTGTATTTTATCTTATATATAACAGCTACAATTTTCGAACACGTCTCGAGACGCACTGTTACGGAGGACATCTTCACAATAAGGGACCAAGACGAATTCAAAAAATCTATGGAATCTGTAATGGAAACATTGGACGAACACAAAGATAACATACCAGAAGGAACGTATGTAGAAATGTGTAACAACGTTAAGGATGTTTGGGATTGCGTTACTTAAAAATTGTAACGCAAAAAAGACTTTAGGTCTTGCCGGTAAGAAACGGGGGGTATTTTTATTAATAGTGTCAACAAATATGACTACAAATTCGTGTGAAGTTTGCGGAATTGTCGGCGATGGCAGAAAGATTAAGAAAGTGTGCTCCGGGAAAAAGCCAAACGAAGAACTCTCGATGGAAAGTTGTTCGAGACGCTGCTACTTACTAAATACCTTTGGTACAAGTTTAAGAGAATGGTCTGATATGGCGTGGTGGGAAGATGATTTTGTTTGCGAGAACGAAAATGTGTTGTTGAGAATTAGTCGTGCTCGGCATTTTCAAGAAAATTCTGGTGAAGAATTGGCGAAGCTTAGGGAAAAGTTGAAAGAGAGTTTGGTTGCTTATCAGACAGAAAAAGATATAGATTACAAAAAACAAGCAAAAAACTTATCGATAAAACGTAATAGTTTGTTGAAAAGTCTCCAACATAAAATAGAAAATAATGCGTTAATTTACGAAAAAACCAGGCATTGTTTTAAAGATCAAATGGAACAAGACTATTTAGCTATTGAAAGTGCTTCTATCGCTCTTGGGTTAAATAAAACGGATAGAGAGAATCCGGAGCAAGGCTACCATTATTCCAGAATATTTCTGGAGAAAGAAATCGAAAAACCCGGACCTGATCTCAAAATTCTTAGCAGAGACAAGTTCGCAGAGCCTATGGAATCGATTATGGAAACATTAGACGAATACAAAGAACAAATGCCAGAAGGCGCATATCTGGCAATGTGCGGAAAGTTAAAAGATATTTGGGACTCCACTAGTTAAAACAGTGTTTAATCATGTTCACCCACCACCAAATATACTTCGCCACCATGGTGGTCTGGGAGGAGGAGCTAGTCTGGGAGGAGGAGCTGGTACAAAAGACCCTTGAGGTATGGGAATTGGTGATTGTAATTGTAATTCTAAAAGAGTCGATATTTTTTTAAATAAAAAATTTGCGATAAACGTGTACTTTTCCTGTAAAGTTTGAAATGCTTGGTTACTAATAGTTTCGCCACGATCGTTGACGGGTCGACCGTAGTAAGGTCCGGGTCCTCCTCCTCGTTGCATGTTTCTATTTTTCCATTCTCCAGAAAGTGACAGATTTGACGGCTGTCCTTGCAGGATCCCACTTGATTGATTGAAAAATGAGCGAAGATATCCAGTTAACGATCCTTTATAAAATTGTTCTCTTCGCAATCTCGGATAAAAAAAAGTAAGAAGTTGTTGAATTGTCCATACATGAGAACATGTATGTTTATTTACAATCTTGCAATTTTTCCACTGCTCTTTGTTAACGGGTACCGAGGTGTCACCGTTTGAATTGATTTTCTGACCGTTTATAGTAGTTACAAATATATACTCTAGTTTTTCCTCAAAAAGTTTTAAACACGTGTTATTAACAGTGTATTTGTTGCCTTCCCAAGTAAAAGGCATCATATTAGATTTTACCTGATTACACAAAGAACAACAATAAACAAACAAGTTTTCAACATCATTGTAGGGTCCTCCTATATTTTGAAAAAACCATTTTTCCCATTTTTCAATGTCTTCGTCTTTCACGTCGCCTATGTCATTTAAAGGAATTGTTTGAGTTCTGTAAAAAATGTCCTGATAGACGTCTATCGCTTTAGAACTTGGAATTTGGTGTTCAAGTTCCGTTGAATGTTTACAATTTGCCATTTGCCATTCGCTAGAAAATACAAACATTTCCCCTCCGCATAAAGCACAACGACATTTTTCTTTTGCAATCCTATTAAAATGCTCAGTGGGCATATTATTTTGCTTGAATGTATTTGTCCATCCTTTTTTGATTGATGGTCCGTCTGTTTTTGTGTATTCCCCCACCGCTTCTTCTATAAGTTTTTTCAGTTGTAGTGTGTTTAATTTGTTTCTTCCCGTTAAAAGTTCCCGAGAATTATACCCTTTCATCTTGTTATTGGCTTGAGCCTTTTTCTGACGTGCCCTCTGACTCTTTCTCTGTCCCCCTGTCCGTGTCCGTGCGCCGAACGAGGTGAGTTCAAAGAGATCCTCTGGATCTCTATAGAAGGGGTCTAGTTCTGGTCGTATTTTTACCCACTTGGATTTTAAATGTTTAATTATTTCATCGTGTAAGTTTTTAGTATTAGCCACCATATATAATATCAAGCTATATTTGTTAAGAGTCTTTTTAACTTCTTCCTTGTTGGTTTTTTTTTTCTTAAACACGGACCACATTTGTTCGCCTAGTTCGTATAAACAGTTTTCGTATAATTGACAAATACCATCTTCAAAAAATCTTCTGCGGTCATTATCACTGAGGTTGTTTATCTTGATCGTAATGCTTTCGAGATCTATCGGAGGATCTATCCGAGGACCTACCGAAGGACCTACCGGAGGACCTACCGAAGGACCTACCGGAGGATCTACCGGAGGATCCATCGGAAGTGACCTCTGCCTGTGGTATTCAGGTGGATCAGGTGGATCAGGTGGATCAGGTGGATCAGGTGGATCAGGTGGATCAGGCAGTGCATCTTCCGAGGAAGAG
>MDSX01098549.1_pt1 | contig 11890 bp, 11 predicted proteins | sample 811141 | NCBI WGS metagenome assembly MDSX01 (sample SAMN05326642, study PRJNA326480) | marine metagenome | isolation source: seawater | place: Atlantic Ocean: South East | collected 2010
CAGGTTTTGAGTTTGAGATGCAGTGTTTTGCAAACGTCTGTGCAGATATAAAAACGCCAGTCACATTTACATCGATAACGTTTTTCCATTCTTCTATTGAGAGTTCGTGTGCTGGAGCGATTTCCCTAATCCCAGCATTACAAAAAATTATATCTAGGGACCCCATATCTTGGGCAGATGCCTCGATGACGGACTCTGTTTGCTCTTGGTTAGTAACATTTAATTCATACGCATAGGCTGTTCCTCCTTTGTCTTTGATCTCCTCAACAACCCTTTCAGCTAGGTCTAAGTCTAAATCTGTAACAGCGATAGTCGCACCCTCTTCAGCAAAATGAAAACACGTCTCACGTCCTATTCCCCCTGTTGCTCCCGTTATTAATACACCTTTATTTTTAAACCGCATCCTTGCCTCCCAAGTCGTTTTGATACTGTAGATATAAAAATAGCATTGAATTATTTGTTTTAGTCAATGTTAGTCGGCCATTGTTAAGCCTCCGCTAACGCTTAGAACTTGACCCGTTATATAATTAGACATACCAGAAACAAAGAAAAGTACAGCTTCAGCAACTTCTTCTGGTTCCCCAATACGTTTAAAGGGAATTGCTTTAGCGAGCTTTTCACGCATTGATTGGGGTTGAGACATCAATAAGGGAGTATTGGTGGGGCCTGGGCAAACACAGTTAACATTAATACTGTGCCGCGCAGTTTCACGGGCCAGAGATTTTGTGAAAGCTATTATCCCCCCTTTAGCGCCAGAGTAGATCGTTTCTCCCATAGAACCTACTCTGCCGGCATCGCTCGAAATATTTACTATTTTACCCTGATTTACGGCAATCATTTCTGGCAGAAAATATCGGATTATATTGATAGGACCCGCTAGATTAATTGATAGGACCTTGTCCATAAAATCAGGTGTTGCATCTAAGAAGGGTTGTATTTTGTCCCACCCTGCGACATTGACAATAATATCGACAGGTTTTCTCCCTCCAAGTTTTTGATCCATGACACTCGAGGCAAATGATTCGATACTATCATTATTTGTAATATCTAACTCCAAGGCATGAACAATACCGTTCTTATCATTTGCTATCTTAGCAGTTTCCTTGTTCCCGATAGTGTCAACGTCTCCTGAAAAAATGAGTGCCCCCTTGCTTGCTAACTTAAGTACAGTCTCTCTACCAATTCCTGAGGCACCACCAGTGACAATAGCTATCTTTCCAGTCAAATCTAACATTGTCTGATCCTTTCATATTTGTAGTTATAAACTGAGTATAAACGTTTTCTGACATTCAACCATCAGCAGACTGTTCATTTGGAAGTCTTTGATGGAGTCCACTTGACTCTAGAAATCTAATGCCGTGGTATGATTGAAGTGCCGTTAAATAAATAATAAAACGTTAGGATGCGATAACTATGCGGTAGAGTTGGTGAGTTACCGTCTCCAAAAAAATAATAAAATAAATAATGCACGAAATCGTAATGCAATACAGGGAGGAATAAGATGATTTCAGTTTTCCGAAGTGCAGCAGCAGCAGTTATTCTCGCCTCAACAGCAGTCTCAGCGAATGCGGAGATTAAAATAGGTGTCCTTTATCCAATTGCCGGAACCGGTGCCGTTTACGGTACGCCAGCCATGCATGGCCATAATATGGGCGTGGATGAAGTAAATGCCGCAGGCGGTATTATGGGACAAAAAGTGGTAACCTTTGCTCGTGATACTAAACTAAAACCGGCAGCGGCAGCAGCAGCGGCCAAGGAATTAATCACAAAGGAGGGAGTAGATGTTCTGATTGGCGGTTTGAGTTCTTCAGTAGGATTAGCAATATCTGAAGTGGCTCGCCAAGAAGGAGTGGTTTACATAGCAACTATTCCCAAGACCATTCAAATGACGACAAAAAAATTGCATAAGCACGTGTTTAGAACTTCTTCTCATACGGATTTTGAAGGGGACGCAATTGCCCAAATAGTGAAAAAATTAGGTAAGACATCTGTTTGTGATATCCAACTTGATTATGCTTATGGCCACGATCTAGCTGCAGGTATAGAGAAAGGGTTAGCAAAACATGCACCTTCAGTGAAAAAAGTCATAGACCTTAGATCGAAATTAGGCGCCACAGACTATAATGCTCAAATTACCCAAATACTTGGCGCTGGGTGCGAAATCGTCACCAGTGGACTATGGGGCTCTCATTTTGTTAACTTTGCGCAGCAAGCGAAACCATTTGGGCTTTTTGATCGTGTTACCTATATTTCAGGTGGAGAGATTGCTAGTCATGAGATCGCTGGTAAAATGGGAAAGGATTATCCAAATAACGTAATATCAAACACTTATGAGTTATGGTATGATCATAGTTTTCCTGGGCATAAGAAATTTCAGTCGGACCTAGCTAAACGGTCGGGAAAAAACGAAACTGCAATGTGGCCTGTTTTGGCTTATATCGGCGTTAAATTTATAGAGGCTGCTGGTAATAAAGCAGGTACTATGGATGCAGATAAATTTGCAGCTGCGTTGGAAGGCATGACAATTAAAACACCGGTTGGTGACAGAACAATCGATCCAAAGACACATCAAGCTAATACAGGACAATTCTGGGGGCCAATGGTCAAAAAAAGTGGCGTGGATTATAGGGTAATGAGCCCTGTCACTTTTTATCCAGCCACACTCGACTAATAAGAGAGCAGAACTAAACCAGACCCTCAACGAAAGTTGAGGGTCGTCAACTGAAACAAGAAAAGGGTCTTTATAATGGACATGCTACTGTCCAGCCCATCGTTTGCGTTTATGCAGGTGCTCAATTCTATTTCATTGGGTATGAATTTATTTATAATAGCAGCTGGGTTGTCGCTTATTTTTGGTGTTTTGCGTGTAATAAACTTTGCTCATGGCGTGTTTTATATGTTTGGCGCCTACATAATGTATACCGTTTCCAAAGATCTCCAATTAGGTTTTGTAACGGGGATAATTGCAGCTGCGGCGGGTTTATCTCTAATAGCAATAATTATTGAAAGAGGTTTGTTCCAATGGCTCTACGATAAAGAGCATTTGATGCAGCTGTTATTAACCTTTGCTATAGTATTAATAATGGGCGACTTAGCAAAAATAATATGGGGCACTGATCAATTGAGTGTGTCATATCCTGAAGGGTTAGCTGGCGCAACCAATTTGGGGTTCACGTTTTACCCCACGTATAGGTTAATGCTATGCGTCGTAGGTCCCCTCATATTCTTAGGGCTTTGGCTTCTTGTAGAAAAAACTCGTTGGGGTCGGCTTACAAGAGCGGCTACCCAAGATATGGAAATGTTATCCGCGTTGGGTATTAATGTGCCGTTAATATACGTTACTATTTTTATAATTGGCTCTGCCCTAGCTGGTGTGGGCGGTTCCCTAGCAGCACCAATTAATAGTCCTACTCCTGGGATGGACGCGACGATCATAGTCGAGTGCTTTGTGATTGTCATTATCGGTGGACTAGGATCGCTTTGGGGAAGTTTTGTTGGCGCGTTAATTTATGGCTTTGTATTTAATTTTGGTTCGGTGATTGTCCCAAATTGGCAAGATGTATTTGCCTTCCTTCTGTTAATGATTGTTCTTTTAATACGACCTTGGGGGCTTTTTGGTAAACCCGAGAGAGAAGGACATTAAGTCATGTCTTGGAATATATCTCGAGGTGTTTCAATAACATGCTTTATAGTAGTGTTGCTACTAGTGTGTGTTCCCCTAGCAGAATCTCGTTATTTGATCGATCTTTCAACAGAAATAATGGTTTATGCGCTATTCGCCCTCAGTTTAAACGTTATTATCGGATTTTCCGGAAATGTTTCTTTTGGCCATGCTGCGTATTTTGCGATTGGGGGCTATGCCAATGCTATTCTTTTAACAACTTATGGCTGGCCATTGATTTTCTCTTTCCCAGCAGCCATCATTTTGTCCGCAGTGGCAGCAGCGTTTGTAGCTTATTTTTGTACACGGCTTACTGACATATACTTTGCGATGCTAACGTTGGCATTTTCAATGTTGGTTTGGGCCATAGCCTTTAAATGGCGTTCTGTAACTGGTGGAGATGATGGTTTTGTTGGCGTTGACGTTCCAAGTTTCATAGATGGTAGGGTCCCATTTTTCTACTTTACTCTTACGGTAGTTACAATTAGTTGTGCCATGCTCTGGTTAATCTGCCATTCGGCTTTTGGGCAAACACTAATTGCTGTAAGAGAAAACTTAACGAGAGCAGGTTTTATTGGTGTTAATACCAGAATGATGCGAGGTGTCGCTTTTGTCATAGCCGGCGCGTTTGCAGGCGTGGCGGGGGCAATTTTTGCGATGTATAATCGCGGCGTCTATACAGAATCGGCTTTTTGGGCAGAGTCGGCACAAGTACTTATAATGACACTTCTGGGAGGAATGTACTCGTTTTTTGGTCCAGCAATTGGAGCAGCGGCTCTATATCTTTTGGAACGATTTTCAAATGAATACACGGAGTATTGGCCAACAGTATTAGGGGGAATACTCTTGATTATTGTACTAGTACTACCTGACGGGCTTGTGGGATTAGCAAAACGTATTAAAACCAGGTTTGGGAGGGTGAATAATCAATGAACATCCTAGACACAAATAATCTGACAATTGATTTTGGTGGTTTTATAGCAATTAATAACGTTGATTTTGCTCTAAAAAAAGGAGAAAAGCATGCGATTATTGGTCCCAATGGTGCAGGGAAAACAACTTTTTTTAACCTGATAACTGGTCATCTTCCACCCACTAAAGGGGATGTTAAGTTCGATGGCAATCCTATAACAGGGCTTGCACCCCATAAAATTGTCAAACTAGGTCTAGCTAGATCGTTTCAGAGAATAAATATATTTCCTAGAATGACCGTTTTTGAAAATATCCAAACTGCGCTTATTGCTAGAGATAATAAAAGCTTTAAACTTTTTGTCCCTGCTGCGGCACAAAACCGCCAGGAGACCGAGGAATTATTGGCACTCGTTGGGCTACATGGGGAAGCGCTAGAAATTGCAGGGGAATTGTCATATGGGAAACAGAAACAACTTGAGTTGGCAATCTCTTTAGCCGAAAACCCAAGCGTACTATTACTGGATGAGCCAACAGCAGGTATGTCTCCACAAGAAACGGCTGTAGCAATAGCATTAGTGGATGATGTAGCTAAATCGCGAGAGCTCACTCTTCTATTTACCGAGCATGATATGAGTGTTGTTTTTGGGATTTCAGATAGAATTTCAGTTTTACATCATGGAGAGATTATTGCTTCTGGTTCCCCAGATGAAGTCCGTAATAATTCAGAGGTAAGGCGGGTATATCTAGGGGAGTCCGATGATGCCGCAACTTGAAGTTAATTCAATTCACACATCTTATGGGCTTAGCCAAGTCTTATTTGGTATCAGCTTATCCGTAGAACCAGGGCAAGTGATTTCACTCATAGGGCGCAATGGAGTAGGAAAAACAACAACCATGCGATCCATCATTGGATTAACCCCAACTTCATCAGGAAAGATTATTTTTCAAGGAACTGATATAACAAAGTTACCTGCATATAAAATCTCACGACTAGGAGTTGGGTTTGTTCCCGAAGAACGTAGGATTTTCCCCCAACTATCTGTATGGGAAAATTTAGATATAGCTAGAAGACCGGCGATTAGTGGAGAGGGATGGGACGAGGAGCGTGTTTTTACATTATTTCCTGATCTAAAGGATATACAAGCGCGGCCTGGCGGCGTTCTTAGTGGAGGGCAACAACAAATGTTGACAATAGCACGCACTCTTATGAATAATCCCTCTATTTTGCTGCTCGATGAACCGTCTGAGGGATTAGCGCCAAAAGTAGTCGAGGACCTAAGAGATCAAGTGAAACTGTTAAAAGATACTGGTTTATCAATTATACTAGCGGAACAGAATTTAAAATTTGTTCTATATTTAAGTGACTATTGCCACATTTTAGAAAAAGGCGAAATAAAATATTCTGGTAGCCCGGAAGACCTTCGTGCGAAACCTGAAATATTGGAACAGTATTTAACCCTATAACCAGTCTTGTGACTTACTGTCGATATACAAGGGTTTAGAAGAATGTTCGTTGTGAATTTCTATTTTGGGAAAATCTAACGTAGATTTATAAAAAAAATGCACTAATAATATCTGCTGGCTGATTGCTCTCCAATACAGACATAGATAGATTGACCGCTCTAACCTGACAAGGCAGTATTATTGCCAATCAGATAGTCGATGGGGACACGGGGTGAGAATAAAACTTCCACAATGTGAGTTAATTTTAGAAAACTTTTATTAATAGTATCGGCGGTTAGCATACATTTGTCTTTAAGTCTGTTTGAGTAAATATAGGGATATAAGCTAAAGCTATAAACTTCAAAAGAAAGAATGCTTTAGAGAAAAGGAATGGGAATGGTTACTATTGTTCGTCTGATTGAACGAATATCGGGAGTTGTTGGTTTTATTGGCGCATGGGTGATGCTGCCTTTAATAGTGTCAATGGTTTATGAGGTGTTCGCGCGAAAATTTTTCGATGCCCCTACTTTTTGGGCGTATGAGGTTGGTTATATGCTGGCAGGTACGTGCTATATGTTTGGGATGGGATATTGCTTAAAACAAGGAGGCCATATCAGGGTCGACTTTCTTTATGATAATATGTCCAATAAACGTAAAGCACTGGTTAATTTTTTAGGATATCTGATTCTATTACTACCTGGTGCGATTTGGGTAACTCTTGGCCTTTATGATTATGCAATTGAAGCTTATGTCTCAAACGAGGTTTCCGGAGAGTCCTCTTGGAACCCAATTATCTGGCCGTTTAGGGTAGTTTGGGTTATTGGCTATGGATCGCTTACCTTGCAGGCAATATCAGAATTGATAAAGAATTACATGATTTTGAGAGGTATAGATATTGAACAATATGGTTTTGTAGCATTGAAGGAGAGCACAGGATGACCTTAAGTATTGGCCTTCTTATGTTTCCCGCATTAATGATTTGTATCTTTATCGGGTTCCCAGTTGCTTTCTCATTAATGGGGGTTGCCGTCTTCTTTGGTTATTATCGTTTTGGCGATGCACTTGTGCATCAACTTGTCGCTAAAGTTGACGATGTAGCATCATATTATGTCCTAGCAGCTGTTCCTTTATTCATATTCATGGGTACAATGCTAGAGCGAGCGGGTATTGCTGAAAAACTTTTTGAAGCAATTCATTTATGGACACGGCGATTACCTGGTGGGTTAGCTGTTGGTACAGTTTTGTTATGCGTTGTTTTTGCTGCTGCCAGTGGGGTGGTGGGAGCTACAGAATCAGTAGTGGGGTTATTAGCTATTCCAGTAATGCTTCGGTATGCATACGATAAAGGGCTTATTTCAGGAACTATTTGTGCAGGAGGATCTCTGGGCACTATTATTCCTCCATCGGTTGTTGTTGTTATTCTTGGTCCTGTTGCAGATGTGTCAGTAGGTGACCTTTTTGTAGGAATGCTCATTCCAGGCTTAATGCTGGCGGGTCTTTATATTATTTATATCATCGTAAGATGTATGTTACGGCCCCAAGATGGCCCTAGTCTCCCTCCAGATGAAAATGACCCGTCTTTTATACAAAAACTTATAATAACAGGCACTGCTCTTATACCTCCATTAATTTTGATTTTTTCTGTATTAGGAACCATCATGTTAGGCTGGGCAACACCAACAGAAGCAGCTGCTATGGGTGCTATAGGAACAGTGTTAATGACCATATTCTATGGCTCATTTAACCTCGGAATTATGCAAGAAGCTTTTCTCAAAACACTCCAGATAACGGCAATGATCCTAACTATACTATTAGGTGGGGTGATGTTTGCTGGTGTGTTTGTTGCCTTGGGTGGAATAAGTGCAGTTCAGAATCTTCTAGAAGCAGCGCAACTCGGCCCTTGGGCAACGATGCTTATATTGATGCTCATTGCATTTATTGCAGGTTTTGTGCTGGACCTTATCTCAATTATTCTGATCATTATTCCAGTTTCTGTAGCAGTTTTAAGATCAATGGGTGTAGATGACGTTTGGTTCTGTATTATGTTTTTGGTTGTTATCCAAACCAGCTATCTTACTCCTCCAATGGCTCCGGCGATCTTCTACCTTCGGGGAATTAGTCCGCCAGAAATACGTTTAATGGATATGTATAAAGGGGTCTTACCGTTCATTGCATTAGAGTTTATATGCTTGGGCTTAATAATGGCTTTTCCAGATTTAGCCTTAAAACTTCCAGAACTCTTATTTGAACGGGTCGCGAAAGGTACCCCTTACTGATAAATAATTAGAGAGTAAATGCTCTGTAGAAAGCGCCTGCTTGGCGCTTTCTGTTTATCTAGATGGTTTAAAGGATGAGGAATAAAAAATTAGGAATATATAGTCGATAATATGATTAAATAACTTAGGTCAGTATAGGCGCTAACCGTTAGTTAATTGTTGACGAGTTGTAGAAAGAAAATTTATATTTTTGTAAAGCGAAGGGTAATCTGCGAGATTACGATCTAGCGGGAACGTTCATAATAAGGAGATCTCACATAATGATGGGTGAACAGCAGACCTTATTCCGAAATGACTACCGGGCTAAGATTGATGGTTGGTATAATGGCTATGTTCATATAGCCGTTGTTTATGCAATTGGGGTAACAGCGCTCTGGGTTTATATCCAGCACATTGCATCAGTCCATTGGTATGAGTGGTTAACTATTCCAGTCACTATTTTGCTGGCAAATATATTTGAATGGTTTTTGCATAAATATGTAATGCATAACCGGATCAACTTCTTCGGTCTGCGTGCTATTTATGAGCGTCATACACTTAACCACCATAAATTTTTTACTGATGATGAAATACGCTTCCGCGGTCAAGAGGACTGGCGGGTAACTGTTTTTCCTCCCTATGCATTAGTAATTTTTATAATGATGTCATTACCTGGTGTGGCAGTATTAGGATATCTGTTGGGAGCCAACGTAGGGTGGTTATTCATTTGTTCTACCACTGGTATGTATTTAACGTATGAGTTTATGCACTTCTGCTGCCATGTAGATGAAAATAAATTTGTAAAGCATATGCCCTTCATAAATACTTTGCGGCGTCACCATACAGCGCACCACAATAGATCGTTGATGATGGAAGTGAATATGAACCTCACATTTCCTATCGCTGATTGGCTATTTGGGACGTCTGATTTAAAAAGAGGATTGATTGGGCATATTTTTAATGGTTACGAAACGAAGTATTTAAAAGAAAACTTGCGTGCTAAGCCTCGCACCCCACCGGAGGCGTCAGCTGGACCGGTACCAAAAGAATGAATCCGGAACACATAAAATGATATGGAATGCCATATTGTATTCCTTTTTGGGTTTTTTTGATGTGTTTTCGCGCTATCTATTAGGCAAATAGTGCTTTCCTGAGGGAGTAAAACATGTCTGATATTAGACCTTACAATGGATTTATCATAGATGGGGCGCAATATGCAAAATGGGACCGTGCAATTTTTCAGGAGATGCGTGACGGAGGGGTAAGCTGTGTCAATGTGACAATAGTTTATTGGGAGACTGCTCGGGAAACACTCTCAGAAATAGGGAAATGGAATAGATTATTCGAACAAAATAGTGATCTGATCATGCAAGCTAAAACAGCAGATGATGTACGTTTAGCAAAAACTATGAATAAAACAGCAATTACATTCGCATTTCAACATTGTTCTCCAATAGAAGAAGACATTGATCTAGTAGAGATAATGTATGATCTTGGGGTACGGTTCATGCAACTCACTTATAATAACCAAAGCGTTTGTGCAACTGGCTGTTATGAAGAAGTGGACTCGGGCGTAACACGTTTTGGCTGTCAAGTTATCAAAGAAATGAATAGAGTTGGGATGGTTGTCGACATGTCTCACTCTGGAGAAAAGTCTACCTTTGATGCTATAGAAATCTCGGAACGTCCTATCACGGTGACACATGCAAACCCCAAGTCATGGCATCCGGCACTGAGAAATAAGTCAGACGAACTAATGAAGGCCTTGGCCAAAAGTGGTGGTATGTTAGGTTTTTCAATGTATCCATTTCATCTAAAAAATGGGCCTGATTGCACTATTAGTGAGTTTTGTAAGATGATAGCAGGTGCAGCTGAAATAATGGGCGTTGACAAAGTGGGAATTGGCTCTGATCTTGTTCAAGGCCACGGTAATGAAGTTGTTGAGTGGATGCGCAATGGTCGGTGGAGTAAAGAAATGGATTTTGGTGAAGGCTCTTCGGCGAATGCAGGCTGGCCGGACCCGGTTGATTGGTTCACGGGAAATCGTGATTTTTCCAATATAGCCAGTGGTCTAAATGATTTTGGTTTCAATGACAGGGAGATATCCCAGGTTATGGGGCTAAATTGGCTTCAATTTTTTGAGTCTTCTTTTAAATCACAATGACCTGCTGTCTAATTGCAAAAAACCAGCTGGATGGAAAGCCACGTCGTTCATCGAAAGATGTTATGACGCTTGATAGACTTGGAGCACTTTTCCCCAACCGGTTGAGTTTCTCGCGCACACTAGTAAGGCGTATGAGTCGGGAGAAATGGAGTATAAAGAGGATTAGGTTTAACTTGAATGAAAAAGGTATTGGAACGGCCATCTACAAAATCAATACCAACCTGTCACCGCTTTGGTTTGTTGTATTTGCTCAACATTTATCGGCAGAAGATCGAACTGATAGGGTAATAGCTGAGAAGTGGGACGCTACTTTTACCCTTACTTGTGAGGAGCCTACAGATACTCAATTAAAACGACTTGAAGCTAATGTGCCTTTACAAGAAATGGGGCGATACACACCAAAGGAACTTGTTTTAAGTCGCGCCAATAAAAGTGTTCGACTTTTCGAATATGTATCCGACAAACTAGCATCTGGTGTTCAACCAGAGCCTTCCGAGCTTATGGACGTAGGGTATCTAATCAGAACAACTGCGGTATATGGAAACGGAAAATTTGGACTTTCTGATTTAGAGAATATTAAAGATAAAAAACTTTTTGAACTGCCATTTCAAGCTGAAATGTTATGCGTATACTTGGCGCGATGTTTTAGTTTTGATTGGGTTGAGCATGTTGCTTTTTTTAAAAGCCCTGGTTCATACAAACCATTAGACGATCACTTTAAGCAAGCATTAGGTGTTGGAAATGCAACTGGATTAGGAATGGCACCATTCCTAATAAATCATCCTAAATTAATTTGCCATTGGATGACCGCTCGTGAAAACGCCCTGGCGGAAGTCAATGGTATAGAAAAGGTCTCTAATGATAATAGGAAAAAATTTGTTGAACTTTTAGATGAAGCACAAATGCATTTAATCGAATGGCCAACGACAGATGAAGAGCAACAAGCTAAACTCCTAAAGCTAAAAGAAGAACTGTTGCAGATCGCAAAAGTAGTCCAGAGCTTAGATGACCATAAATTCTGGGAAACTCTTACTTCTTGGGCAAGTAACAGTTTAAGTTTAGAAGGACAAGAATTACTAAACTCTCTAGTAATAGAAATTAACCCAAATGTGGTTGACCATTTTGAACTTGAGACAGCATCTGATGAACTGATGTCCATAGAAGCAGACATGCCATTAATCTCTATAGTGAAAATAATTGAGTCGAGATATTCATGGGTTTTAAAATTGAATTTGGAACATGAAGGGTCAAACGCTCGATTCTGGTATCGTTCGGAAGAAAAAGAAGAGCCAAGGTTGGGATGGCGCTTCAGAGAGCCTGGCGCGGATAAGGAAATGCGATTGGGAATAGCTCAAAACGTGAAAAAACTCTATGAACAACTTTTGGCGGAAGATCTATCACTTGAAGCAATGACTGTGTCTGAGTTTCTTATAGCGGCACCAATCTGGCGGGAGA
>MDSX01027382.1_pt1 | contig 11882 bp, 12 predicted proteins | sample 811141 | NCBI WGS metagenome assembly MDSX01 (sample SAMN05326642, study PRJNA326480) | marine metagenome | isolation source: seawater | place: Atlantic Ocean: South East | collected 2010
CCGATCATGTAGATCATGAATATATAGAAGAGGCGGGTACCATGAACATCGCTTTTATAATAGACAAAAAACTAGTGACGCCCGTGCTTTCCGATCGTATTCTCGCTGGAATTACGCGAGAGTCAATTATTACGTTAGCTAAAGACTGGGGAATAGATGTTGAAGAAAGACGAATAAAAGTCAATGAAATAATCCAGGGAATAAATGATGGCAACTTGAAAGAAGCCTTTGGAATGGGGACCGCCGCAGTAGTCAGCCAAATCGAAAGTATTGGATATGGAAACAAAATTTATTCAATAGGCGCTCCGGAAAATGGAATTGCAATAAAAATGAAAAAAGCCTTATCCTCGATAAGATATGGTAACTCGGAAGATACACATGATTGGATGCAAAAAATCTAAATTCTTGGATCGATTTAGCGTATTTCATTTTATACTCAAAGCTATTTTTTGATTAATTATTTGACACAGAGCAAGAGGGTCTTGAGTTCTCCAAGAAGTCATATTAAAACTAGTTCCGAACCAAATATATTTTGTCAAGTAACAGTTCTTGAATTCTTGAATAATTTGATCTCTAACATTCATAAAAACAATCCATCCGTCATTTATTTCCTCATTCCACTCCTGATAATAATAATCTTCAGAACCATGAAAATTGAGTAAATTATCTCCAATCATTAAAAATTTATCAATCCTTTGAACGATGAGAGCATCTATTATCCTTCTCTTAAATTCCATTATATCATTATTCAAGGCATCATTCCATTCTCCCAAAAGCTCAATGACTGCGAAACCTTGCGAATATTCGACGAAAAGTAATTTCGCAAACAGAGTTTCGCATCCTATATAGTCCCATTCCGGATGAATAATGAAATCATACATTCGATGATAGTATCCATTATCAGGAGCCCCTTGATCATTAAAAAATGGGCTATTCACGTCATTTTTTAAATCATAATGATTTTTCCAACCACTAAAAGGTATCAATTCATGCATATCTTAAACTAAGAAACAAAAATGCGGTTGATTATATAATGAAACAAAACTTTTTAATAACCGGAGGTTCAGGCATGATTGGTTCAGAAATAATTAATCAACTTCAACAAAAAGGTCATAATGTAAAAAACTTAAGTACACGGAAGCTTTCTGACCCAAATACATTCCGATGGAACCCTAATAAATATGAATGTGATATTCAAGCATTTGAGAATGTAAATCATATTATTCATTTAGCCGGTTCATCCATATCCAAACGGTGGACAAAAAAGAATAAAAAGAATATTTTAAATAGCAGAATTCAAAGCACAGCTACCTTATTTAAAACAATTGAGTCTCTACCCAAAAACAAACGCCCTAAGCATTTAATTTCAGCCTCAGCGATAGGTATTTACCCTAGTCATCCCTCTAAGGTTTATGTAGAAACTGATGAAGCTGATAATGACTTTTTAGCAGATGTAGTGTTAAAATGGGAAAAAGAGATTTTTAAAATTTCAAGCCTCGGCGTCAGAGTATGCTGCCTTAGAATTGGATTAGTTCTTGGAAAAAATGGTGGAATCCTATCTACACTTCTCCCCTTTTTTAAATTTGGATTAGGAAGTCCTTTAGGAAGCGGTAAACAATGGATGCCATGGATTCATATTTCAGATTTATCACGTCAATTTCTATACTTGAGCAAAAATGATATGTATCAAGGCGTATTTTTAGGTGTTGGAGAAGAGAGTATCTCAAATAATAATTTTGGGAAAATATTAGCGAAATCGTTAAGACGTCCATATTTTCTACCTCCGATTCCCGCTTTTTTCCTCTACATAATATTAGGTTCCAAAGCTAAACTCGCTTTGATGAGTACAAGGTGCTCGTCAGGCTTTTGGAAAAATCAAAATTTTAAATACGATTATCCCAACTTGGAAGGAGCTTTGAATCATTTACTTGAAGAAGGGTCGAAAAGTATCATTTCAAATTAGCAGATATTAGGAGTTTTCATCTTTATTAAAACAAATTTGTCAGGATTTTAGTTAGTCAACTCAAATCTATCCTAAACTAATTAATCTCAAATAGAGTCTTTAGAATCAAAATATTGTTTATTGAATAAATTTTGATAGTAACCTGATCTTTTTAGCAATGATTTATGGGTGCCCTCTTCAACTATTTTTCCTTTATCCAATACAATTATATGATCTGCATTTACAACAGTAGCAAGGCGATGAGCCACAACTATGGAGGTACGACCTTTTGTTAAAGTTTTGGTGGCTCTTTGAATCCATTTTTCAGCTTGAGAATCAATACTTGATGTTGCCTCATCAAGAACTAAAAATGAAGGGTTATTCAAATATGCACGCAAAAACGCTAAAAGCTGGCGTTGACCTGTGCTCAACATCCCACCTCTTTCTTTGACATCATAATCCAGACCACCTGGTAAAGATGAAATGAAGTCTTTTATACCCATATCCTCAGCGGCTTTCCAAATATCTTCGTCCTTTACGTCTCGGTAAACAGTTACATTATTTCTTACCGAATCAGAAAATAAAAACACATCTTGCTGAACTAAAGAGACGTTTTTTCTCAATGAATTTAGAGACCATTTCTTTAAATCCATTCCATCAAGTGAGACACTCCCCTTTTGAACCTGATAATAGCCTAAGAGCAAATGCACGAGAGTACTTTTCCCACTTCCAGTAGCTCCGACTAGGGCATATGTTTGACCTGAAGAAATTTTTACATTAATATCCTCCAGAATCCATTCCTTTTTTGAGTAGGCAAATGAAAGGTTTTTAATCTCCACATCTCCAGAAACTCGATTCTGATGATGTTTTCCTGAAATTTCCTTTTCATCAGTATCATTTACTAATTTCAATACTCTTTCACTCGCAACCATTCCCATTTGTAAAGTATTGAATCTGTCTGCTAGTTGCCTTAAAGGGCGATACAATAAATTAATAAATACAATTAATGCGGTTAGATCTCCTACACTCACATCACCACCCATCGAGGCCTTGAGTCCTCCAAACCAGATAGCTAAAGCTATGCTTACAGAAGAAAGCATATCTATGATGGGCAGAAAAAGAGAGAAATACCAAATACCTCGAATGTTGGCATCTCGGTGTTTCGCATTAATTTCTCTAAACCTTTTTGACTCAGATCTCTCTCTCGTGAATAATTGAACTACAGACATTCCCGAAATTCGCTCTTGAACAAAAGAATTAAGAGCTGCCACCTGATTTCTAACGTCTGTGAATACAAGTTTAATATTCTGTTGAAACCACCTTGTTGCAATAAATAAAAGAGGAATTACACTTAGAGAAATAGCTACTAGAGAACTATCAAATAACACAAACATGGTCGTGATCATGACAACGATTTTAAAAAGATCTCCAAAAATGACAAGAATACCATTAGAAAAAATCTCAGCCATAGTTTCAACATCACTGACGGTTCGGGTAACTAATGTCCCAATAGGGGTCTTATCAAAAAATGGAATCCTAAAGTCCAATAAATGATCAAAAAGTTTAATTCGAATATCTTTAATAACTCTTGCCCCTAAATCATTTGTGAAATAAATGAAAACAAATTGACCAATTGCCTCGAGTAACAATGCGGAAAATAAAATAATCATAGTATACCATAGAGATACAATATCTCCCCCTTTTACGAGAGCATAATCTACACCATTTCTTATCAAGATTGGCCTCGCCGTGGCAATTAATCCAAGAGCAACAGAAAGAAAGAGTGAAATAATTGTTTGCCATTTATATGGTCTGGCATAGTGGATAACTTTCGATAAAATACTCCAATCAAATGCCTTGCCCGATACAGAGTTCTTAGTATTTTGCTGCTTCTCGCCCATCAAATGGTGATTTAGAATAATTAACACCCATAAAAACTAGTCCATGAGCAGGCGCGGAATTACCAGAATCAGATCTATCGCCACCCTTTATGAGAAATTGCCAATCATTTAAATTTCTCTTGCCATTTGCCGTCTCTATCATAGTTCCGACCAAAGATCTAACCATATTTCGTAAAAATCTATTCGCTCTAATCTGAAAAATGATCGAATCATTTTTTCTAATCCATAGAGAATGATAAATTTCACAAATAGAATTAGTGTTATCACTTCCTTTCCTTTCAAAAGCAGAAAAATTTTTTGCATTTTTTATTAGTTCCGAGCAACTTTTCAAAATTTCAAAATCTAAGTCTCTAGTGTAATTCCAAACTAAATCATTTCCAAATGCATGCTTTTTTTCTCTCAACGTGTAGGAATAAGATCGTGATAAAGCACTAAATCGGGCATGAAAGTCTAAATCCACTTTCTTTAATTCGTAAACAGATATTCTGTCCGGTAAAAAACGGTTTAATTTAAATGATACTTCTTGGCAGTCAAATTCATTTAGTACATCAAAATGAGCAACATAATTTTTTCCATGAACTCCGGAATCCGTTCTACCCGCGCCAATAATCTTTATATCCTCTTTACTCAATGATCGAAGGGCATTTGTCAACTCACCTTGCACTGTTCTTTGACGCGATTGTATTTGCCAACCACTAAAAGGCGCCCCATGAAAAGCAAGTCGCATGGCATAACGATGTATTTCCGATTTTTGCATTTATGAACGACAAAGGTACATCGATAAATATTCTATTGCTTTCCGATACTCATGGACATCTTGATAAAAGTATTTTGGCCCATGCAGCAGAAGTTGATGAAATATGGCATGCAGGGGATATAGGAAATATGGAGGTGATTGACACTCTAAAAAAAATTAAGCCAGTCATAATGGTTTCCGGAAATATTGATGATGATAAAATCAAAAAAGAAGTCCCAAAAGAACAATATTTCAATAAAAAAGGAATTCAATTTTTCATGATCCATATTGGTGGCTATGCAGGACACTTATCCCAAAAAATTCGAGAGAAAATCGATTCTCGTCCCACAGATGTTTTTATTTGTGGGCACTCACATTTGTTGCGAGTAGGTTATGACTCAGAAAAACTACTTTGCTTGAACCCTGGGGCAGCCGGGAATCATGGCTTTCATAAAATTAGAACCATGCTCAATTTTAAAATTCAAAATGGGAAGATTAAAAATTTAAGAGTTATTGAACTAGGAAAAAGAGGAAAACTGTAAACTACCTGAAACGCTCTGAAGAATTTACTTTTTTTTCATCTCCTTGAATCGCTCGGTTAGCTAACGAACAAAATATTACAGAAATCAAAGGAGCCACAAGTGCAATATCTATGTGACCTGATAATAAATCTTCGGATGAGGTTAAAAAAGGATAAATAATAATCGCTTCTAACACAAAAGCAACAATAATTGCAATTCTATTGACAACAAATTGTCTCTTTCGATATTTAAAATAAGTGATATTCGCTAATAAAAGAGCAACACCCAAACCTGCAATTAGGGCTTGTTTATTATCCGGATGATAGATTCCTATTGAAAAAAAGGAAAGAGCACCGATTGCCATATATAAAGTTTGAATTCTTTGCCACATAATGGAGTGCAATTTCGGATTTTTTTGTACTATTGCAATGTTCTTTGTGCAATTAAGTTTTGCACATTACCAAATTTACTTTACCAAATTTTATTAGGATCACCAAAAATCCTGTTTTTAGTACTCAATAATTTTTATGGCAACAAATCCAGACTTAGATAAGCTTAAGCTTCCTGAACTTAAACAAATGGCAGAGGTTTTGGGAATAGCAAAAGTAAGTAGCATGAGAAAACCCGACCTAATAGGTGCAATCAAATCTCTCGCCTCTGAAGAAAATCCGACTAACACTTTAAGTAAAAATGAATCGACACCCAGTAGTTATTCGTCAACAAAGAATACAGATTCTGACTCAATAGAAACCAGGTTCAAAAAATCAAAAAATGAATCTTCTGAAGCCTCAACAGATCACCATGAAAAAAACGAAAAAACTAATAGGTTTCAAAAAAACAACTCAAACAGAAGGCAATCGAATAATCAACGCAATGAGCGCACTGAGAGCACTGAGCGAATTGAGCGAGCTGAAAGAAATCCAAAGTCAGAGAGAAACCAACGTCATGAGAGACCAGAAAGAAGAGAGTATGAATTCGAAGGGATAATCCCAACTGAAGGAGTCGTTGAAATGATGCCCGATAATTTTGCTTTTCTCAGATCGTCTGATTATAATTATTTGAATTCACCAGATGACGTGTATATATCTGTTCAACAAGTAAAACAATATGGTTTAAAAACAGGCGATACAGTAAAAGGTGAAGTCCGTCCACCAAGAGAAGGTGAGAAATTTTTTCCCTTAACTAAGGTGATTTCAATAAATGGACGAGAACCAGATTTCATAAGAGATAGAGTAGCATTCGAACATCTAACACCTCTTTTCCCTGATGAAAAATTTAACATTACAGGACGTAAAAGCACATTATCGACTAGGGTTATTGATTTATTTTCTCCGATCGGCAAAGGTCAAAGAGGTCTCATTGTTGCACAACCCAAAACTGGAAAGACGGTACTTTTAAAAGAAGTAGCCAATGCAATTGCAGCTAATCATCCTGAAGCCTACATGATAATCTTGCTTATCGATGAACGTCCAGAGGAAGTAACTGATATGGCTCGAAATGTCAACGCAGAAGTTGTTGCTTCAACCTTTGATGAGCCTGCTGAAAGACATGTAAGAGTCGCTAACCTTGTTTTGGAAAAATCCAAAAGATTGGTTGAATGTGGCCATGACGTGATTATACTATTAGACTCCGTTACTCGCCTAGCACGAGCATATAATACAGTGAGTCCAGCCTCTGGCAAAGTTCTCTCGGGAGGTGTTGATGCCAATGCTCTTCACCGTCCTAAGAGATTTTTTGGAGCAGCGAGAAATATAGAAGGTGGTGGATCACTGACTATTCTGGCTACTGCTCTTATTGAAACCGGGTCAAAAATGGATGAGGTAATCTTTGAGGAATTTAAAGGGACAGGCAACATGGAGATGCAACTAGATCGCAAGATCTCAAATAGAAGAATTTATCCTGCAATCGACTTGATCGCTTCTGGAACCCGAAAAGAAGATTTGTTACTCTCAAGTGAAGTTCTCTCGCGAATGTACATACTTAGAAGACACTTAGCAGACATGACCCCAGTTGAAGCCATGCAGTTCCTTCACGACAGGATGAACTCCACGATGAATAATGAAGAGTTTCTAATTTCTATGAATTCTTGACTATTCAAGAGAAAATGAATTCATAGCAGACTTTAGAATCAAAATTTTTATCTTTGTTTGAGATGACTAAAAAAGTTTTCTTGACACCCCGGGAAAGTGATCTTACTCTTAGTAGAATATGTTATCAATTAAATGAGAACCATTTCCCCTGGAATAATAGTGTTATAATCGGTCTCCAGCCACGCGGAAATCAGTTAGCAAAAGTGATAACTGAAAGAATTCAGAAAAACTTTAATGTCGATGAAATAAAGAATGGGACTCTTGATAGTACTTTTTATAGAGATGATTTTAGAAGACGGGAATCCCCAATAAACGCCAGTCCAAATGACATGTCAATTTTAATTGAAAGTAAAAAAGTAATTTTAATTGATGACGTTTTGTACACAGGTAGATCAGTCCGCGCTGCATTAGATGCATTGGGTGATTATGGTCGTCCCGCAAAAATCGAGTTGTGTGTTCTTGTCGATCGTAGATTTTCAAGAGAATTGCCCATACAACCAGACTATTCAGGACATAGAGTAGATGCAATATCTAATGAAAAAGTTAAATTAGATTGGTCTAAGGAAAATTCACTATCGGTATTAATTGAAAATTCGCCCCATGCTTAAAACGAAATTAAGCACCAATCATCTCCTTGGTATCAAGGATTTAACTAAAGACGATATTCGATTAATCTTTCATTGGACAAAGCAATTCAAAGAAGTCATTAGTCGACCAATCAAAAAAGTTCCCTCCTTGAGAGATATAACAATTGCGAATCTATTTTTTGAAAATTCAACGAGAACAAGATTGAGTTTCGAATTAGCAGAGAAAAGGCTCTCAGCAGACGTAATCAATTTTTCCTCTTCAAACTCCTCTTTAAAAAAAGGCGAATCCCTTGTGGATACAATAAATAACATACTTGCCATGAAAGTTGATGTCATTGTCCTTCGCCATCCTGAACCTGGTTCTGCTAAATTTCTCAGCCAGGAGATAAATTCCCAAATTATCAATGCAGGTGATGGAACTCACGAGCATCCAACTCAGGCACTTTTAGATTCATTTAGTATAGAAGAGAGATTGGGAGATTTAAATAACAAAAAAGTAGTAATAATTGGGGATATTTTGCATTCAAGGGTTGCAATCAGTAATATATTATGTATCCAAAAACTCGGAGGGCATGTTGCTGTTTGTGGGCCTAAAACATTGATCCCAAAAAAAATAGAATCCTTAGGAGTTACCATCATAAATGATGTTGTAGATGCTTTGGAGTGGGCTGATGCAGCTAATATTCTCAGAGTTCAACATGAGAGAATGGAACGCTCATATTTTCCATCAATTAGAGAATATCAAATGCAATTTGGGATAACCATGAAGAGGCTAAATAAAGTCCAAAATATTCCTGTAATAATGCACCCAGGGCCGATCAATAGAGGAGTTGAAATATCGTCAGAAGTTGCTGATTCAGAATACTCTATAATTCTTGATCAAGTTGAAAACGGAGTTGCTCTAAGGATGTCTGTTTTATATCTTTTAGCCTCTCATGCAGAAAACATTGATCAATAATGTCCTTTAAAGTCGAATTTAAATCAAACTACCTTTTCATAAATTATGGTAGTGAATTGTTTCTAAAAAATGATTTAGATAACCTCAAAAAACTAATAATCAATCATCCTAAAAAACATATTATTCTGGACTTATTAAATGTTGAAGAATTCCAAGAAATTGACCCGCTAGTGTCATTTCAATTAGAATTATTAGATCAGAATTTAAGTTTCATTATTGTTATTAAAGAAGGGTTATTGAATCTATTTGATGAAGACCTACCTATTGTTCCCTCTAATCAGGAAGGGATGGATTTTTTCGAGATGGATGAGATCCAGAGAGAGCTTCAAGCAGAATGAGGTTTTTCTTCTTTATTCTGATCGCACCTAATTTTATCCTTGCGCAAGAAATATCCGAGTATCAAAAAAATTCACCAGAACAGGAATATTTTTACGTCCGTTCGAATAGCCCCTTAAAAAAAGTTAAAAATATTGAATGGAAATTTTTTTTAGGTATCGGAAAGTATTCGCAAAAAAAGTATTCATCTCTTCAATCCAATAATAAACTGGGAAACGTAATTCATTTGAGTATCAAAAAACCCATATTCAATAATTTTTATGCGGGCTATTCTCTGATGAGGTTAGCAACAGAAGCATCAATTGCAGTTAGTGAAAGTAATTACCAAGATATAATGACCTTTAACTCATTATCCCTAGAATGGAATTTATTTGGCCCAAGCCATCTTTTTGATATCGGTGCAATGGGATCTCTAGGTTTATCAAGAGGAAAATATATCGATATGAGCCAAGTGATTGATTTTTTTCAAATACAACCTGCTTTTAGGGTATTTGGAATTCTAAGGGTTCATTTATTAAATAACTCACACAGGGCGTTGGATATTTGTATTGGTCCTCAGGTAATTTTAGATCAAAAAAAACAGATAACTAGAAACATAATAATTCTCGGCGTTAATAGTTCCGTAGATATTTAGGTTTTTCATTTTACAAAACCCATTTTTTAGAAAAACTCTTGATATCGAACCCTCCTAAATTTCCTGATGACATGATTAATAAATTGCATGATAATGGAAGAATCTCGAGATTATCTTTTAAATCTTTAATATTCGTAATTACCGATATTTTTTGACCAAAGGTCTTCTCTACCTCATTTCTGCTTAGCTCTTTAAGGTTTTTCATAGCAATAGCATGGGGATCGAAAAAAACAAATGCTTTATCCAAATTATCGAGAACACCTTGATAAGATGAAATATAATCCACATTTAAACTACTAAAAGTATGAAGTTCAAGTACCCCAATTTTAATTTTGTCTGAATATGTTTCTTCATAAGCCTGAACTGTGGCCTTCACTTTACTCGGGGCATGCGCAAAGTCAAGATGAACGAGACGCTTATCACCTTTATTGAGGAGTTGCATCCTTCGATCTGCCCCCTTAAAACTCGATATAGCATCATAAAAATCATCTGCTTGAACACCCATTTCTTGGGCCAGCCACCTTGCCCCTTCTGCATTACTCAAATTATGCTTTCCCATAAAATTTAAATCCAGATCACCCATAGGTGTACACCATATCCACTTGCTATTCTTAATACGATAATCGGGTGTTTTATAAGGTATTTTTCGAATCGGACTGCTATCCTCAAGAACTAATTTTTTCAACTCAATATCCTCTGAATTATATATCAGAGTTCCTCCAGGCTCCATACTTTTGATAAAATCTTTGAAAGCATTATTGTAGCTTTCTTTTGTTGGAAAAACATTGATATGATCCCACGCCATCCCTGTGAGAATTGCCACATTTGCGCGATAAAGATGAAATTTAGGACGTAAATCTATCGGGGAAGACAAATATTCATCACCTTCAAAAACTGCCCACTCTGAATCCTCAGACAATTTGACAGCATTCTCATAGCCTTCGAGTTGAGCCCCTAACATAAAATCAAAATCAATTTCAGAAAAAGAAAGACTGTGTAGTAGCATAGACGTAGTGGATGTTTTCCCGTGACTTCCTCCAATAACAACTCGTGTTTTCCGCTTCGAACACTCATATAAAAACTCCGGATATGAGTATATTTTAATACCAAGTGCTTTTGATTTAACTAATTCAGGATTATCTTTTTTTGCGTGCATTCCCAATATAACTGCATCCAAATCAGAATTTATTTTTTCTTCGAACCAGCCCTCTTTTTCAGGAAGAAGCCCTCCCTCTAAAAGTCTAGATTTTGATGGCTCAAAAATCGCATCATCACTTCCTGATACTACCATATTTTTCCTCTTAGCTAATGCTAAAGCAAGGTTATGCATCGCACTACCTCCGATAGCTATAAAGTGAATATTCATGAAATAATAACCTTACAGTTGTATCTGATAAGAGACTAAAATGTTATTAACTATTGACTCAGCTAACAGAATATCAATAGGGTCTGAAGGGTCACTTTGTATGTCATCAATAATTGTTGGATCTAAACCACTTAAGAGATCGTCAATATTCCAAACTATATTCATATTTACGTCCATGTTCGAAACTACATTAAAAGAAGTCGGTTTACTCCACCATAAATCCAATATTTCATCAGAAACTCGGTAGGTAAATATTTTATCTGGTTCAGAGCTGGCAGTATCACCAATTTCTTTATATAATCCGGTTATAAATAATGAATTATAACCCTCATTTTCACCTCGGTAGAGTCCCTCTCTTGTCATAGGGTGGTTAGAGTCAAATTCGCTATACTTTGGGGTAATCGATGAATCTAATCCCATTCTAAAATGATGCACTCCTTGATATACGCCATTATCTAGCTTAAAAACTCTTGCTGCCGCGCCGTACTTTAATGAAGCAATATTTGGGTCAAATATATGTGGATTTATGGAGTCCTTAAAGTTGGGAACTACGGTATCAGTAAGATGGTCTGTAAAATAATACCCACCGAAAGCCAATGAGACATCTTTAAAAATAACCCGAGCATTTCCCAAGGTGAAAACTTTCATCGTATCCATAACCTGATCGTTGTAGTAAAAAAAATGATTTAATACTACATTGCGCTCGTCAAAAACTTTTTCCTTTTCTAGGATACTCGTAGTGCAAGCGATCAAAGAAATGAGCATTAAAAAAAAGCAAATGGTTTTTTTCATCATTAGAAGATTTTTCAAG
>MDSX01093068.1_pt1 | contig 11882 bp, 22 predicted proteins | sample 811141 | NCBI WGS metagenome assembly MDSX01 (sample SAMN05326642, study PRJNA326480) | marine metagenome | isolation source: seawater | place: Atlantic Ocean: South East | collected 2010
CCTAGTTTTGTATGCAGATGGAGAAAGAAGATACATAATTTCACCTGAAGGACTGTCTGTTGGAGATGAAATAGTATCTGGAGAAGATTCTCCTATTAAAGTAGGTAATACTTTAAGTCTAGGGCATATGCCTTTAGGAACAGTTGTTCATTGTATTGAGTTATTTCCTGGTAAGGGAGCACAAATGTGCAGAAGCGCTGGAACTTCAGCTCAAATCTTAGCAATTGAAGGAAGATATGCAACTTTAAGATTAAGAAGTGGTGAAGTTAGGAGGGTATTGGCAGATTGTAGAGCTACTATTGGGACTGTTTCAAATCCTGAGCATTCTTTAAGATCTATAGGGAAAGCGGGGGCTAAGAGATGGATGGGAATAAGGCCAAGTGTACGAGGAGTTGCTATGAATCCTGTGGATCACCCTCATGGCGGAGGAGAAGGCAAGACTTCTGGCGGAAGGCATCCTGTAACCCCTTGGGGGGTTCCTACCAAAGGATATAAAACACGTAAAAAGACTAAGAGCAGCAATCGTATGATTGTAAGAAGAAGGAATTAATAGAAATATGCCTAGATCACTAAAAAAAGGACCGTTTGTAGACTTGCATTTGCTTAAGAAGGTAGAAAAGGCCATATCTACAAATGATAAAAAGCCTATAAAGACTTGGTCTAGGAGATCAATGATTACGCCTGATATGGTAGGACTAAATATTGCAGTCCATAACGGAAGACAGCACGTTCCTATATTTATACAGGAAGATATGGTTGGGCATAAATTAGGAGAATTTGTCTTAACTCGCACATTCAGAATGCATTCTGGAGACAGAAATTAATAATATGAGTCAATCTATAGCGAAATTGAGGAGCGCAAGAGTTTCTAGCCAAAAGGCTAGGCTAGTTGCCAATCAGATTAGAGGAAAGAATGTAGAAGAAGCTATGGGTATCTTAACTTTTGCACCTCAGAAATCTGCTCATATTATTAAAAAGATTTTAGAATCTGCAATTGCCAATGCAGAACATAATCAGGGGTTGGATGTTGACTCTTTGTTTGTTTCAACAATAGCGGTGGATGAAAGTTTCACTATGAAACGTATTAGGGCAAGAGCCAGAGGAAGGGCAGATAGATTCTTTAAAAGAAGCTGCAATATTTCGTTAACTTTAGAGGAAAAGGGTAAATAATGGGACAGAAAGTACATCCAATAGGTTTTAGGTTAGGTATTACTACTCAACATACTTCTAACTGGTATGCGGAAAAGTCCCAATACACGGAGAATTTGTTAAAAGATATTGAGGTAAGAGAACATTTAGAAAAAAAATTATCTCACGCATCAGTAAGCAGGATTGATATTGAAAGAACTGCTGATAATGCCAGAGTCTTAATTCATACAGCTAGACCAGGTATTGTTATAGGGAAAAAAGGTGAGGACATAGACAAAATGAGAGAGGATATAACCCAAAGAATGGGGATTCCTGTCACTTTAAGTATTCAGGAGATTAGGAAACCAGATTTAGATGCTAAGTTATTGGCTGAAAGTGTAGCTCAGCAATTAGAAAGAAGAGTTATGTTCAGAAGGGCTATGAAAAGAGCAGTCCAGAACGCAATGAGACAAGGAGCAGAAGGAGTAAAAATTAGAGTTGCAGGCAGATTAGGTGGTGCTGAAATCGCAAGAGCTGAAATTCAAAAAGAAGGAAGGGTACCTCTGCATACTCTTAGAGCTGACGTAGATTATGGCTTAGCAGAAGCTAATACTACTTATGGAGTAATAGGTGTCAAAGCATGGGTCTTTAGAGGCGAGATACTTGATAGTAAGTCAACCAAGGATTCAGAATAAGGTATAAGAAATGTTTCAACCTAAAAGAACGAAGTATAGAAAACAACAAAAAGGCAGGAATACAGGCAATGCTCAAAGAGGTGCAACTCTCAGTTTTGGAACTTTTGGCCTTAAAGCAACAGAAAGAGGTCAATTAACTTCAAGACAGATTGAGGCTGCGAGACGAGCTATGACCAGGCATGTAAAAAGAGGAGCTAAGATTTGGATAAGAGTTTTTCCTGATAAACCTATCACAAAAAAACCTTTAGAAGTAAGGCAAGGTAAAGGAAAAGGTAATGTAGAGTATTGGGTTTGTCCTATAAAACCAGGCAAAGTCTTATATGAAATGGAAGGAGTTGATGAAGATTTAGCAAAAGAAGCTTTTGCGTTAGCTTCGGCGAAAATGCCAATAGCAACAACCTTTATAAGGAGAATCTAATGGCTAAAGAAAGTTTAATAAGCAGATTAAGGAGTAAATCAACTGATATTAGTGACGAAGAGGGTAGCTTGAGAAGAGAACTAATGGAATTAAGAGTTCAACACTCTTCAGGACAATTAAAAGAGACTCATAAGATAAAGGAAATAAGGAAATCAATTGCTCAATTAAAAACTTTGAATAATGAAGTTAGAGAAGAAGTAGAAAATGACTGAAATTAATACAAGAACCCAAACAGGCTTAGTAGTAAGCTCAAAAAGAGATAAAACTATAACTGTTATGGTTGAGAGAAAGGTTAAGCACCCTTTATATAAAAAGATTCTTAGAAGATCTTCAAAGCTCCAAGCGCATGATCAAGACAACGTGTGTAATGAAGGTGATTTAGTAACTATTAAAGAGTGCAGACCCTTATCTAAGACAAAGTCCTGGGAATTATTGAAGGTAGAGCAGAAGGCTCAAGCAATATAGAAAATAGAGAAATGATACAAGAACAAAGTTATCTAGAAGTTGCTGACAACAGTGGAGCCAGAAAGCTTATGTGTATAAGAGTTCTTGGCGGTTCTCGGAAAAAATTTGCCAGGGTAGGTGACGTCATTAAAGTTAGTGTAAAGGAAGCTATACCAACAGGAAGAGTAAAAAAAGGTGAAGTTGTCGATGCTGTCATAGTAAGAACAAAGAATAAATTAAGAAGATCTGATGGGTCTGCAATTAGGTTTGATGATAATGCAGCTGTTTTAATAAATGCCCAGAAGCAACCTATAGGAACTAGAGTTTTTGGTCCAGTTTCAAGAGAACTACGAAATGAAGACTTTATGAGAATTGTTTCATTAGCTCCAGAGGTACTTTAGACATGAATAAGATTAAAACTGGAGACCAAGTGATTGTTATTGCTGGGAAGGATAAAGGAAAGCAAGGCTCGATTACTAAAATTCTTTCTAATGGAAGATGTTATGTTTCAGGAGTACAGATAGTTAAAAGGCACACGAAGCCAAATCCTAACGCTGGGATAGCAGGTGGAGTTGTAGAAAAAGAAGCCTCTATAGATATATCTAATATTTCAATTTTTAACTCCTCAACAAAAAAAGCTGACAAGGTAAGCATTAAATCATTAGAAGATGGGTCTAAAATTAGAGTATTTAGGTCTTCAGGAAAGGAGATAAAATAATGATATCTTTAAGAGAGCACTATACAAATACAGTAGTTCCAGAACTAAAGGAATCTCTAAAGTTGCATTCGGTAATGGCGGTTCCTGAAGTGATTAAAGTTACTTTGAATATGGGTGTTGGAGAAGCTATGAATGATAAGAAGCTTCTTGAGAGGGCCGTTGAAGACATGACGCTTATTGCTGGCCAGAAACCATTAATTACCAAAGTAAGGAAATCTGTAGCTAACTTTAAGATAAGAGATGGTATGCCTATAGGATGTAAAGTTACTCTAAGAGGCAACAGAATGTATGATTTTTTGCAAAGATTAATAGGGATAGCAATTCCAAGAGAGCGAGATTTTAGAGGTCTTGAAGTTAAATCTTTTGATGGAAGAGGTAACTATTCTATAGGAATAAAAGAGCATATCATTTTTCCAGAAATTGATTATGACAAAGTAGATAAAATAAGAGGTCTTGATATTAGCATTTCTACTTCAGCAGAAGATGATAATTCTGGAGAGGCTTTATTAAGGGCAATGAAATTCCCATTCAAGCAATAAGGAAAGATATATGGCAAAGGCATCAATGAAAGCAAGAGAGGAAAGAAGAAAAAAAACTGTTCTTCGTTTTGCAAAAAAAAGAGCTGAACTAAAAGAAATTATAAGAAGTCCTAAATCTTCGGATGAAGAAAGAGAATTAGCTCAGATTAAACTGCAAAAACTTCCTAGGGATGCAAACCCTATAAGAATGCAAAGAAGATGCGCTATTACTGGAAGACCTCATGCTGTTTATAGGAAGTTTGGTTTGGGTAGAAATAAATTAAGAGAATTAGCTATGAAAGGCGATATACCCGGTTTAGTTAAGTCAAGTTGGTAAGGATTATTTATGAGTATGCAAGATCCCATAGCAGATTTGTTTTCTAGAATAAATAATGCGCAGGCTCGTGGAAAAGCTAGCGTGCTTGTCCCAAGTTCTACTAAGAAAATAAGTCTTGTTTCTCTTTTAAAAGATAAAGGCTATCTAGATTCATTTAATGTTTCTGATAGTGTAAAGCCAGAAATAGAGATTAAGTTAAAGTATTTTGAAGGTGAGCCGGTAATTAAAGAGCTTAAAAGAATAAGTAAGCCTGGCTTAAGGCAATATTCAAGCCACAATGAGATACCTGAAATCAACGGCGGCCTAGGAATAGCTGTTGTATCAACAAACAAAGGATTAATGACAGATCAGGAGGCTAAAGAACTAGGTCTTGGTGGGGAATTAATCTGTACAGTTTTTTAAATTTAAATTATGGCAAGAACAGCATTAAAACCAGTAGAAATACCAGAAGGTGTTTCTTTAGAAAATAAAGACAAAAACTTAGTTTTTTCAGGAAAGCTAGGTGAGATGTCATTGCTGGTTCATGAAGATGTAGATTTTAAGCAAGACGATAATTTAATCAGTTTTGCCCCTAATAAAGAAACAAAAGAGTCTTTAGCAATAACTGGAACAATGAGAGCCTTAGCCTCAAATATGATTCAAGGGGTTGGAGAAGGTTTTGAAAAAAAGCTTGAGATTAATGGAGTAGGATATAGAGCCAATCTTGAAGGTAATGCCATTAATCTAAGTTTAGGTTTTTCACATCCTATAAAGCATGATTTACCAGAGGGCGTAACCGCAGATTTGCCAAGCAACACGGAAATAATCTTAAAATCAATGGATAAGCAGTTAGTCGGTCAAGTAGCAGCTGAAATAAGAGATTACAGACCTCCCGAACCTTATAAAGGAAAAGGAGTGAAGTATTCTGATGAAAGAATAATTAGAAAAGAATCTAAGAAAGCGTAAATATGACAATAAAAAATGTTAAAAGACAGAAAAGAGCTCTTAAGACCAGATCTAAGATAGCATTAACTGAAAACAACAGATTAACAATATTTAGATCTAATTCTCACATGTATGCTCAAATATTGACTAATAAAGGTTCTGAAGTTTTAGTTTCAGCATCCACTTCTGAACCAGATTTAAAATCTGACAACAATGGAAATATAGATGCAGCTTCTCGAATAGGGAAGGTAATAGCTGAAAGAGCTCTAGAGAAAGGCATAGATAAAGTTTCTTTTGATAGATCTGGATATAAATATCATGGACGTGTTAAGGCTTTAGCTGAAGCTGCCAGAGAAGCAGGTCTTTCATTTTAGGAAAAATTATGAATATGAATATGGCAACAGATACTATGGGTTCTGAAGTTTTAGAAGAAAAACTAGTACAAGTAAACAGAGTAGCCAAAGTAGTTAAAGGTGGAAGAATATTTGGCTTTACCGCAGTAACTGTAGTGGGAGATGGAAATGGAAGAATAGGTTTTGGTAGAGGAAAAGCAAGAGAAGTACCTATAGCTATTCAAAAAGCTTTAGATCATGCGAGAAGAAATATGTTTGTTATAGAGCTAAAGGGCAATACCATCCAGTATCCAATCAAAACTAAATACGGAGCTTCAGTAATTTTTATGAAGCCAGCTGCACCAGGAACAGGGATTATAGCTGGTGGTGCAATGAGAGCAGTACTAGAACTAGCTGGAGTTAAAGATGTTTTAGCTAAATGTTATGGATCAACTACTCCAGTTAATGTAGTAAGAGCGACCTTAAAGGCTCTGAAAGATATGGAGTCTCCCGCTCGAGTAGCTAAAAGGCTGGGCAGAGGATAAAAGATGGCAGAAAAATTAATAACAATAAAATTAAAGAAGAGCTTAATTGGATCTAAAGACTTCCAAAGACAGAGTGTTAGGGGCCTGGGACTATCAAAATTAGGACAAGAAGTTTCTGTAAAAGATACTCCTGAAAATAGAGGCATGATAAATAAAGCAATACATTTATTGGAAGTTAATTAAATCGGATAAATGAAAATGAAATTAAATGCACTAAAACCAAACCCAAAAAGAATTAAGGCTACTAAAAGAGTTGGTCGAGGTACTGGGAGTGGGTCTGGTAAAACTAGTGGAAAAGGACATAAAGGGCTTAAATCTAGGTCTGGAGGTAGAGTCAGAGTAGGCTTTGAGGGAGGTCAAATGCCTCTTCAAAAGAGAGTTCCTAAATATGGATTTAGTTCTAGAACTAATAATAATACTGAACAGCTAAGGTTAAGTACATTAGTTCAATCAGGAATAACTGATGTAAGTATAGGATCCTTGGTTAGTGCTAATCTAATAAAAAACTCTACTAAGAAGGTTAAAGTATTTCTTGACACTGATAAATGTTCAAAGATGAATCTCAAGGGGATTAATGCTTCTCATTCTGTTAAAAAAGCAATAGAAGTTGCTGGAGGCTCAGTAGAAGAATAATTATGGCAGTTAATCCGTCAGCCTTAGGACAAAATAAAGGTCTTTCAGAATTATGGAAGAGGCTTAGATTTGTTCTTATGGCTGTGATTATTTATAGAATAGGTACTCACATACCTATTCCTGGTATAGATCCTGAGAAGTTAGCTAATATATTCCAACAGAATCAAGGAACTTTATTGGATCTCTTTAATATGTTTTCTGGAGGTGCATTAGAAAGAATGAGTATTATGGCTTTAAACATAATGCCTTATATAACCGCCTCAATCATAATGAGCCTTGTAGAAGGTACAACCCCTTCATTAAAGAAAAAGTTTAGAGAAGAAGGAGAGGAAGGTAGAAGACTGAGGACCTCTTATGTTCGTTATGGAACAGTACTTTTAGCGTTAATTCAAGCCAGTGGACTTGCACTTGGATTGCAAAATCAAGGTTTAGCTCTTGACCCAGGTACTATGTTTCAGATTGTGGCCGTAACTTCGTTAGTTTCTGGAACAGTATTTCTAATGTGGCTAGGAGAACTTGTAACAGAAAAGGGTATAGGAAACGGTATTTCTATAATAATATTCTCGAGCATTGTAGCGGGACTTCCTAGGGCTGTAGGCCAAGCTTTTGAAGGGGCAAGACAAGGGGATATTAATCTTATTATGCTTCTTTCAATTGCCTTAGTCGCTGTGGCTGCAATTGCTTTCATAGTATGGATTGAAAGGGGTCAAAGAAGGATTACGGTAAATTATGCCAAAAGGCAACAAGGAAGAAAGATGGTTCAAGGCCAAGCATCATATCTTCCTATGAAGATTAACCAAGCTGGTGTTATTCCTGCTATTTTTGCTAGTAGTTTACTTTTATTTCCAGCTTCAGCTTCTACGTGGTTTGGTCAAGGCGAAGGATTTGAGTGGCTGCAGGAAATAGCTTTGGCATTAGGACCAGGTCAGCCTTTATATGTAATTTTATTTTCTGCACTGATAGCATTCTTCTGTTTCTTTTATACAGCTTTACAATTTGATCCTAAAGAAATTTCTGAGAATTTAAGAAGGTCTGGAGCATATATGCCCGGAATAAGACCAGGAGAAAATACAGCTGAATATATTGATGGCGTTATGACAAGATTAACTGTATGGGGATCAGGTTACCTCATTCTTGTTTGCCTAATGCCTCAATTTTTGATTGTATCTGCCAATGTTCCTTTTTATCTTGGAGGAACTTCACTGCTGATTGCTGTGGTAGTTGTAATGGATTTTATGGCCCAGGTTCAATCTCATTTAATGTCTCATCAATATGAATCATTGCTAAAGAAGGCAAATTTAAAGGGCTATGGTAGCAATCCCTTAGGTGGTAGATAAATTATGAAAGTTAGAGCTTCAGTTAAAAAGATTTGCAGGAATTGTAAAATTGTTAAAAGAAAAGGAACCCTATATGTGATTTGTTCCACGGAACCAAGACACAAACAAAGGCAGGGATAAAGGAGAAAAGAATGGCCCGTGTAGCAGGTATAAATATTCCAGATAATAAACATGCAGAAGTGTCTTTAACATATGTTTACGGTGTTGGAACAACTAGAGCCAAGAGTATATGCAAAAAGATAGGGGTCGATCCGTCTACCAAGATATCAGATTTAAGTGAAGATCAGCTTGAATCAATAAGAACGGAGATAGGTAATTTTATAGTAGAAGGGGATTTAAGAAGAGAAGTTGCAACTAATATAAAGAGATTGCAAGATCTAGGCACAAATAGAGGCATTAGACACAGAAGACACTTACCTGTAAGAGGTCAAAAGACAAAAAATAATGCAAGAACAAGAAAAGGACCAAAACGTCCGATAAGAAGGTAAAAGTATGGCTACAAAAAAATTAAACAAAAAAAGAGTAAGTGAAGGTATTGCTCATATACATGCTTCATTTAATAACACGCTAATTAGTATTACTGATAAACAAGGCAATGCAATAGCACAATCTAGCTCAGGTGCCCAAGGCTTTAGAGGTTCTAGAAAAAGTACTCCTTTTGCTGCACAGAGAGCTGCAGAAGCTGTTGGAGATAAAGTAAAAATGGCAGGCTTAGAGAGTTTAGAGATACAAGTAAGAGGTCCAGGTTCTGGAAGAGAATCTGCTATAAGAGGTTTAAATTCAAAAGGCTTTAAGATAACTAAAATAACTGATGTCACTCCGATTCCTCATAATGGATGTAGACCACCAAAAAGAAGGAGAGTTTAGTGTGGCTAGATATATAGGACCAAAATGTAAACTTTCAAGAAGAGAAGGTCGTGACTTATTATTGAAGAGTGGGATCAGATCTCATGATTCGAAATGCAAGTCAGAAACAGTGCCAGGGCAACACGGAAGGACTAGGCGCCCAAGAATTTCTGATTACGGAGTTCAGTTAAGAGAAAAACAAAAGGTTAGAAGAATTTACGGGGTGATGGAGAAGCAGTTTAAAACTTATTACAAACAAGCTGCCAGAAAAAAAGGTGTAACTGGTGATAATTTACTACAAATGCTTGAAAGCAGATTAGATAATGTTGTTTATAGAATGGGATTTGCTTCGACTAGAGCAGAAGCTAGACAATTAGTTAGCCATAAAGCTATTTTGGTTAATGATAAAAAAGTTAATATTCCTAGTTACCAGCTAAACCCAGGTGACAACGTATCTTTGACTAATAAAGCTCAGTTACAAGGCAGGGTTCAGCAATCATTAGAAATTGCGAAAAATAGAGAAGAGTGTGATTGGGTTGACGTTAATACAGGAATTTTTTCTGGAGTTTATAAAGCTCTACCTGAAAGATCTTCACTTGATACAGATATCAATGAGAATTTAATCATTGAACTTTATTCAAAATAATATAGGAAAGAAATATGACAGATAATTATGACATTATTAAAGACTTTTTAACTCCAACAGAGATAGTAGTTGAAGAATCTGGTCCTAACAGGTCTAAGATAGTGCTTGAGCCTTTAGAACAAGGTTTTGGGCATACCTTAGGAAATGCATTGAGGAGAATTATATTATCTTCTATGCCTGGAACTGCTGTATCAGAAGTAAAAATAGATGGAGTGCTTCATGAATATAGCACTATTGAAGGAGTTCAAGAAGATGTAATCGATATTCTTCTCAATTTAAAAGATCTATCGGTGAGGCTTATAGAAGTTGAAGATGCTGAGCTCACTCTAACTAAATCAGGAAATGGTGTTGTAAAAGCTGGGGATATAGAACTTCCTAATGGAGTAGAGATAATTGATTCCGATCATCATATAGCCACCTTAAATGAAGAGGGCTCTTTAAATATGACAATGAAAGTTACTAGAGGAAGGGGATTTGTTCCAGTTAAAGCTCTAGCTGAAGATGAAGGTCAAGAAACAGGTCTATTAAGGCTTGATGCCACTTATTCTCCAATTAATAGGGTAACCTATCAGGTAGATAATGCTAGAGTAGAGCAAAGAACTAACCTGGATAGACTTACCGTAGATATAGACACTGATGGAACCTTGGACGCAGAAGAAATCTTAAGAATTTCTGCAACAATACTTCAACACCAATTATCAGCTTTTGCTGAATTAGGTAGATTGGAAGAGGTTATTGAAGAAAAGGAAGAGGCTAAAATTGATCCTATTATGTTAAGACCAGTTGATGAACTTGAATTGACTGTCAGATCAGCTAATTGTCTCAAGGCTGAGAATATACATTACATAGGGGATTTAGTCACAAGAATGGAATCTGACTTACTTAGAACACCGAATTTAGGTAAAAAATCACTAAATGAAATTAAAGAGGTTTTATTATCAAGAGGTTTATCTTTAGGATTAATCTTGGATAATTGGCCTCCTGAAACAAATTAAATATATATGAGACATAGAAAGGCGGGCAGAAAATTAAATAGAAATAGCCCTCAAAGGAATTCTTTAAAGAAGGGTTTAGCTATATCGATAATAGAGCATGAATCTGTTAGTACTACTCTTGCCAAAGCAAAAGAGATAAGAGGATTCTTAGAGCCTTTAGTCACTTTAGCTAAAGAGAATACATTAGCAAATCAAAGATTAGCGTACTCAAAACTAAGATCTAAAGAAGCTGTAGCAAAACTATTTGATGAATTGGGGCCACGTTATAAAGATAGACCTGGTGGTTACTTGAGAGTTATTAAAAGTGGTTTAAGAAATGGTGATAAAGCACCTTCGGCACAAGTGGAATTTGTGGACAGACCAGAACAATCGTCTCCTGAAGAGGTAGTTGAAGAAGCTACTTCTTAATTTTTAATTCTTTTTTTAAGTGTTTTCCTGTATGAGAACCTTTTATCTGTGTAATCTGCTCCGGAGTTCCCTTGGCAATTATTTGGCCTCCTGCAGCACCTCCTTCAGGACCTAAATCAATTACCCAATCTGAAGACTTTATTACTTCCATGTTGTGTTCTATTACAACAACACTATTTCCATTATCTCTTAACCTCTTGAGTACTTTTAACAATAGTTCAATATCATAAACATGTAGACCTGTAGTAGGCTCGTCTAGAATATACAGAGTATGATTGGATGGGCTTTTGGATAACTCTTTAGCTAATTTTACTCTCTGAGCTTCTCCTCCCGACAGAGTAGTTGCTTGTTGGCCTAATTTTATGTATCCCAAACCAACATCATGCAATGTACTTAACTTCTTTTTAATAGAAGGTATTGAGTCAAAGAAAGCTATAGAATCCTCTACCGTCATATTTAACACTTCATATATATTTTTACCCTTGTATTTAATATCTAATGTTTCTCGGTTGTATCTGTGCCCATCACAAACATCACACTTAACGTAAACATCTGGTAAAAAATGCATTTCAACCTTTATTACTCCATCACCTTGGCAAGATTCACATCTTCCACCTTTCACGTTAAAGCTAAATCTTCCTATCTTATATCCTCTTGATCTGGCCTCTTGCGTACCAGCGAAGAGCTCTCTAAGTGGCGTAAATAATCCAGTATATGTTGCTGGGTTAGATCTAGGTGTCCTTCCTATAGGGCTTTGACTGATTTCTATAATTTTATCTACATCCTCTATTCCTGATAAATCTTTAAAAGGTTTAGGATCTCTTCTTTCTGCTCGCGATACTTCATTGGAGATAGCTGGGAGGAGAGTTTGATTTATTAAAGTAGACTTTCCCGAACCTGATACACCTGTTACACAAACAAATAAGTCTAAAGGTAATTCTAAATTTACATCCTTTAG
>MDSX01004764.1_pt1 | contig 11881 bp, 9 predicted proteins | sample 811141 | NCBI WGS metagenome assembly MDSX01 (sample SAMN05326642, study PRJNA326480) | marine metagenome | isolation source: seawater | place: Atlantic Ocean: South East | collected 2010
ACAAATGGACACTTAAGTGAACTTAAAAAAGAAGCACTAATTGTAAGGGAAATTTTTGACCTTTATGTTAATGAAAATTTAGGAATAAGAAAAATAACAAAAATTTTAAATGATAAAAAATATAAAACAAAAAAAAATAATTTGTGGAGTATTTCTACTGTATATGATCTGATTAAAAATCCTGTATACATAGGAACTTCCAAAAGATTTGGTGTTTCTATTCCTAATTCTCACGCACACATCATTGAAAATTCAATTTATATGCTTGCTCAGCAAAAATTGTATATGCGTAGCCCTGTAAGAACTAGTATAAATCCTGAAAACTATCTTTTGTCTGGGATTTTGCATTGTGGATTTTGTGATTCAAAAATGATTGGTGTAACGAAAAATATAAAATACCTGAATAACAATGAACTTAATAAAAATCGATATAGATATTATCGTTGTGCTAAAAAGCAAAACTCAGGTAATTGTAATTCTAATTCCATTGAGGCAGACGATTTCGAAAGACAATTTATTTCAAAATTTGATAAAGAACTATCATCAACTAAAATTGATATTAATAAAAAATTTCCTAATATAGCAAAAAAAATTGAATCCAAGAGAAAACAATCACTGACTAATGCACATAGATTATTTAAGGATGCCTTAATTAACACTTCCAAAGGTAAAATTGGAGTAAATGTCTTAAAATTATATTTGAAACATTTTGAAGAAATTAAGAAATCCACAGAATATGAAATCAATTTAAAAACTGTGTTAGGTAAAAATGATCTGAAACTGAATTTTATAAATAAGATTAGTGTAAATGGCTCGGATTATAAAATTTATTACGAAAGAGCTTCTTGATTTTTAGCTAGTAATGATATTTTCAGATCTCAAGTCTTCTATGTCCTTATCTGAATACCCCAAATCTTTTAGAATTTGATCATTATGCTCTCCTAATAATGGTGGAGGCAATTTTGTTTTCGATTCAGTGTCAGAAAATTTTATTGGAAAATTCAAATTTTTAATCTGCCCAAGTTTGGTATGGTCGATATCTATTATCATTTCTCTTGCTTGGATCTGCTCATGATTTAAAATTTCTTCTATATTTAAAATGGGACCACAAGGTACCCCATTACTGATGAGTAACTCTACCCAATCTGCAGTTGATTTACTTCTAAATTCGAGATTTAAAATTTCTACTAGATCATTTAAATTTTCCATTCTTGAAGCATTGTCTATAAACTTTTCAGTGCTGATTAGATCTGATCTGTTTAAGGCATTACACAATTTTTCCCAATTAGCTTGGTTTGCAGCACCAATATTTATATAACCATCTTGAGTTTGGAATGCTTGATATGGAGCGGATAATCTATGGGCTGTACCACTTTGTTTTGATATTTCTTTAGTAGCAAAGTATATTCCTGATTCCCATATAGTATAAGACAAACCAGATTCCAACAGAGAGGTTTCTACAAATTGTCCTTTATTAGTTTTGAGTCTTTTTATATATGAAGCTAGAATACCTAGTGCTGCGTATACTCCAGCATTCAGGTCACATATTGGAACACCAATTTTAACAGGATCACCATTTGGTGTTCCTGTTAAACTCATTAGCCCTGACATTCCTTGTGCGATCAAATCAAATCCAGGTCGATTTTTATATGGGCCATCAGCTCCAAATCCGGAAATACTACAATAAATTATTTTAGGGTTAATATTCTTTATTACATCATCATACCCAAGTCCCATTTTTTCCAATGCTCCCGGTCTGAAATTTTGTATAAATACATCTGCATCTTTTATCAAATCTTTTAATATCTGTAATCCTTTTGGATCTTTCATATTCAAAGCTATGCTTTTTTTATTTCTATTAATCATTAAAAAAGCTGCTGATTCTCCTTCTATAAAAGGTGGTCCAAATCTTCTTATATCGTCTCCTCCATTTGGTTTTTCCACTTTGATAATGTCGGCTCCCATATCTCCTAGCATCATTGTGCAAAAAGGTCCGGCTAAAATTTGCGTACAGTCTACAACTTTTAATCCATCAAGTATGTCCATTTAATTACCTTTGAATTGAGTTTATCTTTTTTTTAATAAATGAATACATTAATCATAATTGACATAAAAAATTATGGCTACTATACTTTTGATTAAATATAAAAAACAACATTGATCAGAATAGTAAGTATTCAAATTATTCTACAGAGAGAATTGTGGATAGTTTAGAAACTAGTTGAGATCTGCATTAGAGTAAGAATATTGAATGGACCTGTGAGTTGTTATATGAATGAGTGACTATTGACTATTTTATAGTAATTAGGGTGGCACCGCGGTTTAACCGTCCCTTTGAGGACGGTTTTTTTTATTTTTGAGAGAATTGATATGGATAAAATAAGAGTATTTAGTGGTATTCAGCCTTCTGGTGAAATGCATTTGGGTAATTACCTTGGAGCTGTTAAACAATGGGTTGAAAATCAAGGTAAAGAGAAGGAGAATTTTTACTGTATTGTTGATTTACATGCTCACACTATATTGAGAGACCCAAGAGAATTAAGTGATAATATAAGAAGCTTAGCTGCAATGCTTTTTGCGTGCGGATTAGATTCAAAAAAATCAACAGTATTTATTCAAAGCCAAGTTCGAGCCCATGCTGAAGCTTGTTGGCTTTTGAATTGTGTAACGCCAATGGGTTGGCTAGAAAGAATGACTCAATTTAAAGATAAAAAAGAAAAATTAAGTAGTATTTCTGCAGCTTTGCTTGATTACCCAGTTCTCCAAACTGGAGATATTATTTTATATGATGCTGATGAAGTTCCTGTTGGAGAAGACCAGAAACAACATGTTGAGTTAGCAAGAGATATTGCGCAAAGATTTAATAATTTGTTTGGCGAAACTTTCAAATTACCTGAACCCATAATACCTACTATTGGTGCTAGGGTAATGAATTTAAGTAATCCTAATTCTAAAATGTCAAAAAGTTTTGATGAAGAAGAAAGTGGTGTAGTGGGATTATTAGACGATGAAAAAAGTATTGTTAAAACAATAAAACGAGCTGTTACAGATTCTGGGAATGAAATTGCGTTTTCTGATGACCCTGAAAAAGCTGGTGTTAACAATTTGTTGGGGATTTATAAAGTTATAACAGGGAAATCATCTACTGATGCAGAAAAAGATTTCGAAAATGCTAAAGGTTATGGAGTTTTGAAAGAGAGTGTAGCTGAAATAGTATTAAATGTTATTAGACCAATTAGAAAAAAATTCGACGAATATATTAGTGATCCATCTGAACTAGATAGATTATTAGATATTGGGGCAGAAAATGCGAGCTTGATATCTGAGCCTAAAGTTATTGAAATGAAAAGAAAAATGGGATTTATTTAAATGAATAATATTGTAGATTTCGACACGTTTGAATCAACATACGATGCAAAAAGCTATATTGCTTTAGGTAGAGAATTATACGTAGATCTCGAAACTCCAGTTTCAATTTTTTTAAAAGTATCAAAAGGAAAAAATTCTTTTCTTTTAGAAAGTGTAGAAGGTGGTGAGTCCATAGGAAGATATAGTTTTATCGGATTAGGTGGATATGACAAATTTGTTTCCAATGAAAAAAATCCAATTAATATTATTTCAGAATTAATTGATATTGAAATAATAAAACCAGAATGGTTAGAAAGATTCTTTGGAGGATTAGTAGGTTATATATCTTATGATGCTGTTAAGTATTTTGACGAAATCAATCTTCCGATGGATAAGGGTTTAGATTTGCCTGAATCTTGTTTTTTGTTTGTTACTGATTTTTTGGTTTACGATCATTTGAAACATAGATTGTTTATCGTTTCGTATGCTGATTGTTCTACTGGATCATCCAAAGAAGTTTATGAACAAACATATTCTAAAATTGATGATATACAAAGTAGATTAACAAAAAATTCCTCAGATGTTTATAGAAAACACAATAATGTAGATGATCTTGATTCAGAAGAAAATATATCTAAAAAAGATTTTATTCAAAATGTAAAAATTATTAAGGACCAAATTGAAGAAGGTGAAATTATTCAAGCGGTATTCTCAAGGCGAATTTCAAAGAAAACTTCAGCACACCCATTTATGATTTATAGAGCATTAAGATCTATAAATCCTTCTCCATTTATGTATTATATGGACTTAGATGATCATTTTGTGGTGGGAGCTTCTCCTGAACTATTAGTACAGGTAGAAGGTGATACTATCAATTCTGTTCCAATTGCCGGGACTAGGCCAAGAGGAATAAATGAAATTGAAGATGAAAAAATAATAAAAGAATTTTTGAAAGATCCAAAAGAAAAAGCGGAGCATGTAATGTTAGTAGATCTGGCACGTAATGATGTTGGTAGAGTAAGTCTTCCAGGTTCAGTGCAAGTAACCGAATATATGGATGTAAAAAAATTTTCACATGTAATGCATCTTGTTTCTAAAGTAACTGGTAAAAAGAATCCAAAAGCTTCTTCACTAGATGTATTTAAATCATGTTTCCCAGCCGGAACTGTATCAGGTGCTCCAAAAATTCGAGCTATGGAAATTATTTCGGAATTAGAAAATGACAAAAGAGGACCATACGCTGGTGCTTTAGGCTTGTTTGATTTTTTTGGAAATATTGAAGTTTGTATTACGTTGAGAACTTTATTAATAAAAGATGGAATTGCTTCAGTTCAATCAGGTGGTGGAATAGTTTTTGATAGTGTGCCTGAATTAGAATTTGAAGAACATTTACATAAAGCCCAAGCAGTATTGAGAGCTATAGAAATTGCCGAGGGAGAGGAGTTTTTGTACATATAATGATATTGATTTTAGATAATTATGACAGTTTTACATATAATATTTATCAAATAGTTGCAGAGCAAAACGAAAATACTAAAGTTTATAGAAATAACGAAATAACTATTGAAAAAATTTATGATCTGAATCCTGAAAAAATAATTATTTCTCCAGGTCCTTCGCATCCAAAAAACTCTGGTATTTGCAGAGATGTAGTAGATGAATTTGGTACAAAAATACCAATTCTAGGTGTATGCTTGGGGCACCAAGTTATCGGTTACACATATGGATCTACAATAGAGAAGGCTCCAGCTATATTTCATGGCAAAACGTCACTTGTTGAACACAATAATCATACGCTCTTTAATGAAGTTCCAAGTCCATTTAATGCAATGAGGTATCATTCTCTTATAATTACAGAAGAATCGCTTAATGATGATTTTGAAAAAATTGCATGGACTAAAGATGGTTTAATTATGGGAATCTCGCATAAAGAATTGAAATTATATGGTATACAATTTCATCCGGAGTCTATAGGAACTGATTTTGGAGAACAAATTTTATTAAATTTTTTAAGTATGTAATATGACTGATATTAATGAATTGATAACAAAACTATTAAAAAAGAATAGCTTAACATTTGAAGAATCTTATAATCTAATGAATAACATTATGACGGGCAAAATATCGGAGATTAAGCTTGCTTCTATTTTAACGTCGCTAGCTATAAAGAATGAATCTGAAGATGAAATAGCAGGAATGGCTAAATCTATGCAAGAAAATTCTTTAAGGATTTATACAGATTACGATTGTCTAGATATTGTCGGTACAGGCGGTGATAAGAAATATACATTTAATGTGTCTACAACTTCTGCGCTGGTTGCAGCAGCATCAGGAGCTAAAATTGCTAAACATGGAAATAGAGCTGCTTCAGGAAATAGTGGAAGTGCTGATGTTTTAGAAGCCTTAGATATAAATATTGATCTAGATGAAGTTCAGTCAATAGATATGTTAAATAAATATAATTTTACATTTTTGTTTGCTCAAAAATTTCACCCTTCAATGAAATATGCTATGCCTACAAGAAAAGAATTAGCTTTCAAAACAATTTTTAATAATTTAGGACCACTAACTAATCCAGCAAATTCTAAATACCTTCTAATTGGAGTCCCTGATATAAGTACAGGCAATAAGATGTCAAATGCTCTTAGGATATTAAACAAAACAGCATTGGTTGTTCATGGGATGGAGGGACTTGATGAAGCAAGTATATTTGGTGATACTTATGTGTGGGAAATAAGACCAAATCCTTCTATAGATGAAGATGAGATTAATAATGAAACAGTAAATTTGGCTGCGTCAACAGCTTCTTTAAAAGAATATAAAATTAATCCAGATCAATTCGGATTGAAAAAAATACCTATTCAAAATTTACAAGTGAATTCTCCTGAAGAAAGTGCTACTAAAATATTAGACTTATTTAACAATCGAGACAAAGAGCTGATTGATTGTGTCGCTTTGAATGCTGGATTGGGGCTTTATATTTCAGGTCATGCACAAGATATTAAATCAGGAATTGAACTTTCTAAAAATAATATTAAAAACGGGAATGCTGCAAAACTAATTTCTTCTTTATCTTGCAATTATTAATATGAATATACTAGATAAAATAGTAAATCAAATAAAAATGGATCTTTTGGGGCAAAAAGATAATTTTCCTATTGAGGAATTAAAGAAAGAAATTGATTATGAATATAAAACAGAAAGTTTGTCTCAATCATTGAATATCGATGGACTAAGCATAATTGCAGAAATTAAAGACACATCTCCAAGCAAGGGGAAATTAATGTATAACATTGATTTTGATTCTTTAGCGAAACACTACTTTAAAGCAAATGTTAATGGAATATCCGTTGTTACTGAGAAAAATTTTTTTAATGGATCTATTCAAAATATTCCGAAATTAAAATCTATTGATGGCTATAATCAAACTCCCGTACTTAGAAAAGATTTTATTGTTGATGAATATCAAATTTTTGAATCAAAATATTTAAAAGCTGATGCAATATTATTAATTGCTAGCTTGTTGGAAGAAAAAAAATTGAAAAAGTTTATTTCATTAGCAGAAGAATTAGATTTAGAGTATATCGTTGAAATCCATGATGAGAGTGAGTTACATAAAGTCTTAAAAGTTAATCCCAAAATAATTGGGGTAAACAACCGTGATTTAAATAATTTCCAAGTTGATATTAATACTACATTGAATATTATTGATAAAATTCCTAAGTCAATAATCATAATAAGTGAGAGTGGTATTTATACTTCTGAAGATATGAAAAAATTATACGATAAAGGTTGTAATGGGGTTTTAATAGGTGAATCTATAATTACGTCTCATGATCCTTATGTAAAAATCATTGAACTAAAAATATAATGACTAAGATAAAAATATGCGGGCTAAAGCTTAAAAATGATTTTGAATTTGTAGCTTCACTTAATGTTGATTATGCAGGTATCATATTTGTTGAAAATGTAAAACGGCAGATAAGTACAACAGAAGCTGAGAAAATATCTGATGTTATAAACAAAATCAATAACCCGCCAAAACTTGTTGGTTTATTTGCTGATCAAAAGTTAGAATATATTAAGAAAATTTATCATCGATATGGATTAGATTACGTTCAATTGTGCGGTAGTGAAAATGAAGAATTTCTGAATGAATTAGATATTCCTTTCATTAAACAGATAAAATTGAAAAACGACATAAATTTTAAACAAATATTTAATCAAATAGAATTTGTAAAATCAATTGGGGGACTTGTCAGTATTGATACATATAAAGAAGGTCATTATGGTGGTTCAGGTGAATTGATAAATTTATCTGATGCAAAAAAAATAATTAATAAATATAAAGTGTTCCTTTCTGGAGGATTGAATTCTGATAATATTACAAACATAATAGAAACAATTAAGCCTTGGGCAGTAGATGTTTCTTCAGGAGTCGAACTGAATAACAAAAAAAACATTTGTAAAATAGAAAAATTTGTTAATAATGTGAGGAGTGTCAAAAATTAATTTGATAACTAAAAATAATACTTTTGAAAAAGAAATTCAAAAGAATTTAAATAATAAAATCTCTGGCGAAATCCGATCGGATGAAAAAACTCGTATGATATACAGTACTGATGCTAGTATATATCAAATTGTCCCTCAAGCCGTAGCATTCCCAAAATCAGATGAAGATTTGCAAATAATTATGGAATATGCGTTTGCAAATAATATCCCAATAACACCAAGAGGAGGAGGAACTAGTCTTGCTGGTGCAACTGTTGGAAGTGGAATAATAGTAGATTTTTCAATGTTTATGAATAAAGTATTGAATTATAATCCCGATGAAAATTGGGTTGAGGTTCAACCAGGTATTATATTAGATGAGTTAAATAAGTACATGTCGGCTGACAATAAAATATTTGGACCAGATCCTAGCACAAGTAATAGAGGAAATATTGGCGGTGCAATTGGAAATAATTCTTGTGGAGCTCACTCTTTGCTTTATGGAAAAACTATAGATAATGTTATTGAACTTGATGCTTTTACTGCTGGAGGTAATAATATTAAATTGGGACCTGTAGGGGCATCTTATTTTGAAAGAGAACTACCTGGACAAGAGGGAATAATTTTAGAAACACTTAATTCGATTAGAAAAAATTTTATATCTGAAATACAAACTAAATATCCTTCAATCCAAAGAAGAGTATCAGGATACAACTTAGATGAATTAGTTGATGTTAATAATTTTAATACAGCAAAATTTGTTGTTGGGTCAGAAGGTACATTAGTTACGTTTTCTAAAGCAAAAGTTTTAGTACATGATAAACCTAAACATGTTGGTTTAGCATTAGTTCATTTTGATGATTTGATTTCTTCGATGGAAGCTACAGTATCAATATTAGAGCACAATCCATCTGCGGTAGAACATATTGGTAGTATGATTTTGAGACAGGCTAAAAACAATTTGGAATATTCACGAATGATGACTTTTATAGACGGAGATCCTGAATCTGTTTTAGCAGTTGAAATGATTGCTGATGATAAAAATGAGCTAAAAGATAAACTAGAAAAATTAAAATTAAAATTAGATAAACAAAAATTTGGTTATTCTACCAAATTGTTGTTAGACGATGCTGATCAACAAAAAGTGTGGAATATAAGAAAAGCAGGACTTGGTCTTATGATGAGTACTCCTGGAGACTATAAAGCCATACCTTTTGTTGAAGATACAGCTGTTGATCCTAAAGTTTTACCTCAATTTGTCAGAGAGTTTGATCAAATAGTCAAAGAACATGATACTATAGCCGGTTATTATGGACATGCTAGTGTTGGATGCCTTCATATAAGGCCATTAATTAATCTGAAATTGGAAGATGAAGTAACCAAAATGAAATCAATTTCCGAAGAAATAACTGATCTGGTCATTAAATATGGAGGTTCGATAAGTGGAGAACACGGAGATGGATTAGTTAGAAGTTATTGGAACAAAAAAATGTTTGGAGACAAAATATATTCAGCTTTTAAACAACTTAAAGATAGCTTTGATCCACACAAACTTATGAATCCAGGAAAAATAGTTGATTCACAAGAAATTGATGAAAATTTAAGAATAAGTCCTAAATATAAAGTAAAAGAAATAAATACAGGTTTTAACTTTAGTAAAGAATTAGGATTTACCTCTGCTATTGAAATGTGCAATGGGCAAGCTGCTTGTAGGAAAGTTACATCAGGTGTTATGTGCCCATCGTATATGGTTACAAGGGACGAAGAATTATCTACAAGAGGACGAGCAAATGCTTTAAGAGGCTTGATGTCTGGCCAATTGTCGGAGAAAAGCTGGAAGGATAAAAATTTATTTAAGATTTTAGACTTATGCCTAGAGTGTAAAGCATGTAAGTCTGAATGTCCCTCAAATGTTGATATGGCCAAATTAAAATATGAGTATCTTTATCAATATTATAAGCACAATAAAATACCATTAACTCAGCGAATAATCGGTAATATTAATACGTTAAGTAAGATAGGATCTGTTACTTCAATAATTTCAAACAGATTGTCAAATTCTTTTATAACAAAAATATTTATGGATTTGTTTTTTGGTATAGACAAACGAAGAAAATTGCCAAAGTTTGCCAAGAAAAGCTTGGTTGCTTTATCTAAAAATTTTGAAGTGAAAAAATCTAATAAATCTGTTTTATTATTTCCTGATACATTCAATAATTACCAAAGTCCTGAAGTTGGGTTGGCGATATATAAAATTCTAAATAAATCTGGATATAATGTTATTATTCCTGAAGACACTAAATGTTGCGGAAGGCCTATGTTGTCATCTGGTCAGATTGATAAAGCCAAGCATAATATTAAATACAATATAGACTTACTATATGAATATGTTAGCAAAGATATAGATATAGTAGGAATTGAACCAAGTTGTATTCTAGGATTTAAAAGTGATTTTTTAGATTTGGTGGATGAAGAATACAAACAAAAAGCAGAGTTGATTAAATCAAACACGTATATAATTGACGAATATTTGGCTGAAAACAAAATTTGGGAAAAATTAGATTATAAAAAACCTGATTATAACAAAGTTATTATTCAACCTCATTGCCATCAGCAATCTTTGCTTGGTAATGTGCATATGAAAGAATTATTAAATCGTTTCAAATTCGATAATTATGAATTTATAGATAACGGTTGTTGTGGAATGGCTGGATCTTTTGGTTATTTCAAGGACAAATACAAACTTTCTATAGACTTAGCAAAAAGGAATCTATTTCCTAAAATTAATAATTCTCCAGATAATTCTGTTGTAATAGCTTCAGGAATATCTTGTAGAGAACAAGTTATTCAAGGCACAAAAGCTACTCCGAAACATTTGGTAGAAATCATTGCTGATTTACTTTAGATCTCATATAATGAATTTTTAGCTAATATATGTTGAGTTTATGAAAACAATAAAGAAGATAAAATATTTATTTATATTAAGTTGCTTGCCAATTTTATTTGGAATTGCTTGTGGAGGATCTAGTGAATCTACAACTACCACAACAACTACCACAACAACAACTGCAGCGCCTGCACCAACTCCTGCACCAACTCCTGCACCAACTCCAGAACCTAATATTTTATCACTAGATGAACTAACAAAAATTATTGCTAATGAAATTCAATCAGCAGTGATTGCTGGAACGATGGAAAAATTGGACCCAAAAGATCTTTGTTCAAGAGCTCCTGAAATTGCACAAAGTACGTGTATACAAAAAACAGCCTCCGATATTCAAATGGCTATCCAAATGATTAACTCATCAACACCTGCACCAACACCTGCACCAACTCCAGCACCGATTTCTACTGCTCCTTCCACAACAATTGATTCCTATGGTTTTAAATTGAATTTGGATGGGGAAATTGAAATTGAAACAGCAGGTCTTACTAAAGAGAAAGCTTCTGAAGATGAAGGTGTTGTATTTTTTGAATACGATGGAGCTAGTTCTATTTTATTATGGTTAAAAGACTCAGACATCGGAACAGACAGCTTTTTAGCTGATAGTTATACATCTCTAGTTGAATCTCAAACTGATGTGACTTTCACTCCAATAAATGAAGGCGATACTAAAGTTGATAGTAACGATTCTAAGTTTGTTGCTTTTGTTACGGAGTCAGATGGCACTCAAGCCGGAGGAATAATTGGAACATGGAGATGTGGTCAAGATAAATTATTTTCACTCACATCAACTGGTTTAGACGGGGCAGTTATACAAATCAGATTTAAGAGAATTTTAGATGGATTTAACTGCAATAAATAACAAATATTTAATTCGAAATCTTAGGAGATTTTAATGAAACTATTTAAGTATATTTTAATGATGATATTAATGAGTACATTTATGACTTCTGATGACGTCAATGCAGATGGAGGAAAAACTCAAATTGAAAATTCTGTTATGGGACATCACGGAGCACCACCACCAAGCGGCGGCGGCGGCGGAGCACCACCACCAAGCGGCGGCGGCGGCGGCGGAGCACCACCACCAAGCGGCGG
>MDSX01066611.1_pt1 | contig 11869 bp, 10 predicted proteins | sample 811141 | NCBI WGS metagenome assembly MDSX01 (sample SAMN05326642, study PRJNA326480) | marine metagenome | isolation source: seawater | place: Atlantic Ocean: South East | collected 2010
ATTTGTCATGCAAATATCACCAGGATTATAATTTTCAATTAAGTTAATTGCTCCAGAGTAATTTAATCCAACAAACCAGGTAGCACCCAGCTCTGTTGGTGTAGCAAACGTTTCACCAGTTGGAGTTGTTAACCCTGTTGTAAAATCTTCTGTTTCTTTGACAAAGGTCGAATGCGCCGTGCGATATAGCGTAAAGGCCATACTCTCTGCAGCGGCTCTTGTATGGTTTTTTAGAATTTCTAGAGTAATCTTATCAATTGCCATTACTTTAAGCCCTCTTACTAATAATTAAATTCTTAAACTTATCCACTTTCACATCAAACTCTGGCAGAACGATCGTAGTCGTATCATCTTGACTGATAATCGCTGGACCAGAAAAATAGTGACCTGATTTCAAGTTAATTCTATCAAATAACGAGGCCTCATACTCTTTTCCTTCTAAATAGATTTTATGAGTATTAGAAGGTTCAAGATATTTAGTTTCTTCGGAATGGGTTAAGAACTGTGGTTTAGGAACATCCCCTGAAATCACCAGGCGCAAGTTCACTATCTGGATTTCTGCTTCGAGATCTGAGTGTTCGTAAATCTCATGATGAGCTTTATGAAAAGCATTAGAAATGCTTTCCAAATCAATTAAACTTAACCATTTTTTATCAAGGCTAGTTTCAATCTCGTAAGACTGTCCTCGATACCGCATATCAGCAGACCATAATAATTCAGAGTTGCCGTCAAAGCCTTGTTCAACTCTAAGCCAATTATCGGCCTCACCTTCGAGCTGATTAATAACTTCTTTTATTTTTAGAAGACTATCCTTATTCAAATCAATCATAATTGTTCGAATAAAATCGTTTCTAATATCAGCTATTAACCCACCGTAGGCAGATAGAACACCTGGTGTAGGAGGAACAATAATATCTCTTAAGCCCATTTCGTTCGCTAAAAGACAGCCTATCATTGGCCCTGCGCCACCAAAAGGAAGTAAGCTAAAATTTCTAGGATCCGCCCCAAATCTTGATAAAAGTTTTGTTGTCTCTAGAAACATTCCTGAGACTGCCACATCTATAATACTTTGCGCCGCTTGTTTTACATCCATGGATAGAGCATCAGCTATTGGTTGGAGCGCTTCAATTGCGGCATCAATATTTAGCTGAACCTTTCCATACCCAAGTTTTCCTTCACCCAGCAAACCTAAAATAGAAAAAGCATCAGTAATTGTTGGTAGTGTTCCACCTTGATTGTAACAGGCGGGACCTGGACTGGACCCTGCACTTTCTGGACCAACTTTAAGAACACCAAACGCATCGACCCACGCGATTGAACCTCCTCCCTCACCGATTGACGTAACAGAAACTGTTGGAACATAAATAGGAAAATCTCCAACCATTTCACCACTACTGTATGCAGGCTCTCCATTACTTATAACAGCAACGTCAGCACTTGTTCCACCAACATCAAAACTCAATATACTGTCGATTCCAATTTTTTTTGCTATTTCTGCTGCACCAATTACACCTGTTGCTGTTCCCGAAAGTAGCATAGAAATCGGATCAGATTTTCCTAATTCAGCGGTCATTACGCCTCCATTTGATTTTCCAATCATTGGAACTGCAGGTATCCCTGCTGATCTTAGCGCTTCTTGAAAAGCTGTTAAATAATTTGCTACTCGTCTTTGAACATATCCTGCAACTGTGGTGGTTACTGTTCGTTCATACTCTCTAATTACTGGCCATACGTCAGAAGACAAAGTTACAGCCATTTCAGGAGCCGATGAATTAATAATTTCTCGAATTCTGCGTTCATGGGTATTATTGGCGTAGCTATGAAGCAGTGATATAACTATCGTGTCACTTCCCATTTTTTTTGCTAATTTTATTAAACCTTCAACGACTGCTTCATCCAACTCAGTGTCAACGCTACCATCCTTCAAAGTTCGTTGTGGCACTCCAAAGACACGTTCCCTTGGAACTAATGGATCCGCTCTGCGAGAGAAAATATTATAAGGGTCAGGTACTTTAAGACGGGCTACTTCTAATACGTCTTCAAACCCATGGGTAACAAATAGTGCCAATTTAGCTCCTGACCGTTGGATTACCGTATTAATTCCGACGGTTGTTCCATGGCTGAACCATGAAACGTGTTCTGATTTCAAAAGGCCTTTTTCGTTGAGCTCAAGGACGCCTAATGCAACCTCAGATCCAGGACTCTGAGGTGTAGATAAAACCTTATGGGTGCTCAAAATCGAATTATCTTCGTTAAAAACACAAAAATCTGTAAATGTTCCACCTATATCAACAGCGACCCTATAAGTCATAATTTTATCCTCTATTTAATTTAACGATGTTTGTTCTTTGCTCTTTTGGAAAAAGTTTTTTTTCTATTACTGAAACAGAGTGTCTTACCTCTTTTATAATGATATCTTTTCGTTCAAAAAACCGCGGTGTTAGCATCACCATATTTAGTGCCGCTTTCGGATTTCCTAAGCTATCAAGAATTGGAACCGCTACCCCACTGGCGCCATCGAAACGTTCATCAACGTTAAGCGCATACCCCTGATCACGAGACTTTGCTAACTTATCCATGATTTTCTTTGTTGACGTTAATGTCTTTGATGTTAGTGAGATTTTATGCTCCTTATCAATATACCTATAAACGATATCTTGAGGTAAATGTGACAGAATAGCGTGCCCCAAAGACGTACACCAACCAGGGATACTCGGGGCTTTTTTGACAGAATAACTCATCAACTGTTTTGACTGACGAAACTCTTCTATCTGAACATTTAAGTTTCGCATTGGGACACCTAGTACCACGCTCTCTTCAAAAAGTTCTAACAATCTATCCATTTCAGGACCGGCGGTTCGCCTAATTGGACCATTAATTCCTCCAACCCATCCAGGTTGTCTCTTCAAATTAGTATTTAATGAAAAAGCATTGTGTGAAATCTTTTCTAAGTAACCTTCCGCTATCAAAGTGTACACGAGAGTATGCGTAGAACTCTTAGGAATTGATAAACTAGAACTCACCTCCCCTAGAGACATTGGACCTCGGGCGGACTCAAAGCATTCTAAGATCCGAAGTGTTCTAACGGCAGATTTAACATTATTATTAGTCATAATATTCAGTTCACATCTATGAATAAGCATTCATATTTATAAAATTAAATATTGACTTGCATTTATTAAATTTGTCAAGTTTTATATATTAGATATATATATACTAGCTAAAAATGAGAATTTATTTAAAAAAAACATTTTTCAATAATAATAAGTGCGTAACAGAGTTATAGGATTTTGATCAATAAATTCTATTTACTCCTTAATTACTTATTAACTAACGCTGAGGCAGTCACTGAGCTAAGGAACTAAAAATATAATTTAAACTAGAAAAATTAAGGAAATATTATGGTACAATCAATTATAAAAACTATAAGTCATTTTAAACAAAAGATTGTTGCTCTTATAACAGCAATAGGTCTTATTTTAGTATCTTCAAATTCAATTATGGCATTTCAAGATGAAGGGACCATAAGGATAGGTATGCTCGAAACCATAACCGGTGGAGCAGCGCCCTACGGTCTTGCGGGTGCGCGGGGCACGCTTTTAGCAATAGAGGAAGCAAATGCAGATGGCGGAATTGAAATTGGAGGCAAGAAAGTTAAAATTGTTGTTGTAGGTGGCGGTGAGCTTGGCTCAGATGGCGGTCTAGATCCAGCGTTAGCTATAGCCGGTCTAAAAAAATTAGTTTTAGATGAACATGTTTTAATGGTCAAAGGTCCAACAACATCTACAAACTCAGAAGCTATTTTTAATTACCTTAACGAACTTTCAAGTAAAGGAAGTGGATTAGTAGTTCATTCATCATCAGCCGGTGCACCTGGCCTAGGTGAAATAAGTCAATGGGGATTTAGAAATTCATTTGCAGAATCATATGCCCTTTCGTTTTTAGTTGAAAATATGGTTAAACATACCGGTGCAAAAACTGCAGCGATATACCATTTAACTGATAATCCTTATTTCCCAGCAATGGCGGAGTTAATGACTAAAGAATTATCAAAGCTAGGAGTGGAAGTTAAAGCTACAGCAACTGGGTTATCTAAGGATGCTGAGTTTTCCAGACAAGTTAAAGAGATTAAATCAGTTGCTCCAGACATAGTATATCTTTCTGCTGATAACCTAAGAGGTATTGGATTTATGAAAGAAGCCTTCCGCCGGAAGTTGCAACCATCAGTCTTTATTGGTGGGATATCTCAATTAGTACCTGATACTATAAACTCAGGAGGTGAAGCGGCCGACGGAATGGTCATGATTGGCTCTTATGATGATAATGGCGCTGGTATTAATGCTTATCGAGAAAAATTCAAAGCTCGATGGGATGAAGACATAAACCTCTTTTCTGTAAATGGTTATGAGGCGGGACAACTTTTAATTAAAGCACTACAAGAATCCGGAATAGCTAATACAAAAGATTCACTTCAAAGTGATCGTGACAAGCTTAGAGCTGCTTACGAAAGTGTTACAATCGATAGTGTAAGCGGTTACTCTGTTGGCTTTAATGCCGCTCATGATACACCGAAATCAGGAGTTATACTTACTATCAAAGACGGGGCATTCCAAGCTTGGCAGTCGAATTAGAAAACGAACTTAAAAGGACTTCATATTGTTAGTACTTGAATATGCGATCAGCGGTCTCCTATTTGGAGCCACGTACTCTTTGGTTGCTATAGGGTTTACTTTAATCTTTGGAGTTTTGAATAGGTTTAATATTGCTCACGGAGCAACTTTGATGGTGGCAGCGTTTGGCGGTGCCACCATCTCTATATTATTCGGAGGTCGAGATAGTTATACAATTTTAATAGCTTCTTTTATTTCCGCAACTTTAATAGGAGCAATTGTAGGCTTGCTAGTAAGGCAAATTGCCTTTGCCCCCTTGAGAGGTGCTACCGAATTATCGCCATTCGTTACGAGCGCTGCAATGGCACTCATATTAGAAGAGCTATTTGTAACTTTAACACAGACTGTACCTATTTATTCGATGGAAGTAACTGAATTTCCAAACCCACTTGAAAATATCGTTTTTTTTCTAGGAGAAATTTACATCCGTGGTGCTTATCTGGTGATTTTTATTATTGCGCTTCTTATAATGGGGGCCTTACATTGGTGGCTACACCATACAAAAAGTGGTTTAGCTATTAGATGTGTCGAGGAGAATCCAACAGCTGCATGGTTACTGGGAATAAATGGACATCGAGTTGAGATAATAGTTTTTGCCATTGCCTCAGCTATAGCAGGAGCGGCAGGATGTTTAATAAGTGTTGCCTATGGAACCGTGACGCCCTTCCTTGGCTCTAATTTGCTTTTGGTTAGTTTCGTTGTCTTAGTCATAGCAGGAATAGGAAGCGTTCGAGGAGCCATGATATGCGGCCTTCTTGTGGGAATAATAGAAACAGTAACAGCTGGTATAATATCAGCTCAAACGAAAGAGGCCGTTCTTTTTATAATTTTATTTGGTGTTTTATTAGTAAAACCTCAAGGTATATTTTCTTCAAATTTGACGGAAAGAGATTAAAATATGGCATATTATACTGCACTTTTTGAAATCTCTGGACTTAATATAATTCTTGCATTGAGCGTTTTTGCAACTCTTATGGTAGGACAATTTTCTCTGGCCCAAGTTGGGTTTTGGTCTATTGGTGCTTTCGTAACAGCAATCTTAACGACAATGCATGGAGTTCCTTTGTATTCGGCGCTACTCCTCTCCGCAATCATATGTGGGTTTATAGGAATGCTCCTTGGGTATCCATGCTTAAAAATCAAAGGGATATATCTTACTTTAGCTACGGTGGCATTTGCTGAAGTAGTAAGGGTTTTCTTTAATAATCTAAACTACCAAATTGAAATAGATGATAGAGTCGTTGGACCTTTAGGAGCCTTGGGGTTTCGTGGAGTCAAGGTAATGGCAGCATGGCCGGAAATTTATATAACGTTATCCATTATTATCTTGTTATTTATCTTAATAACATCCTCAAGATTAGGTTTATCAATTAATGCTGTACGAGAAGATGAAACGGCGGCAGCTTCACTAGGAATAAATGTTACCAAGGTTAAGGTTGCAATGTTTATGTTTGGTGCAGCAATCGCGGGTGTCGGTGGAGGACTTTATGCATCATTTTCCTCTTATGTATTAGCAGAAAATTTTAGTTTCCATATGGCTTTAGTGTCAATTTTTTATGTAGCCGTTGGTGGTATGTATACGTTTTCAGGACCTATCGTTGGCGCCGTCGTATTAACTCTACTGCCCGAAATTTTTCGATTTGCAGCTGACTACCGTATGATCTTATATGGGGTTGTTGTAATCATAGTCGTAATTATCTTTCCAAGAGGAATTGTTGACGAAATACTTTATAAAATCGAGAAAAGAAGCTCAAAGAAAAATAAACCACCAAACAATGAAGGTGACTTGAAAAATGATTGGTCACAGGATGAAAGTAAAAAGTAATGTTTGCTGTTAAAGGCTTAAGTAAATCCTTTGGAGGCCTTAGTGCATTGAAGGACCTCGATGTAACTGTCGCTGAAGGTCAAATTATGGGACTCATTGGTCCAAACGGATCTGGAAAAACAACCACAATAAATTTAGTCACAGGTTTGTTAAAAGCTGATACCGGAACAGTACATATGAACGGCAAAGATTTAACGAATAAATCCGCGGACTTTATAGCAAAATCAGGAGCCGCTAGAACATTCCAAAATTTGCGTATATTTACTCGTGAAACCGTAAGAAATAATATTAGAGTTGCACAAACTACTCTGTGTAAATCTATGTTTACAAAAACTTTTCCTATTTTTTCTAAGACTGAATTAAGCCTTTCTGAGGACGTAGATCAACTCCTTGAAAAGTTTAACTTAACTCACGTTGCTAATACACGCGCAGCATCCTTGTCGTACGGGGAAAAGAAACGCTTAGAAATAGCGCGCGCACTGGCTTTGAGGCCTAAAGTGCTACTGCTTGATGAGCCCGCGGCCGGAATGAATGCGCTGGAACTAGAGTGGCTTGCAAAGACAATCTCGGGACTTAAAAAACTTGGATTAGGTATTATTTTAGTCGAACATCATATGAGTTTGGTCATGAAGGTGTGTGACAATATTACCGTATTAAATTTTGGCAATAAGATTGCCGAGGGCTCACCAGAGGAAGTAACAAATAATCAAGAAGTAATTACAGCGTATCTCGGGAAGGACTTTTCCATTGCTTGAGATCAAAACCTTATCATCTGGATATGATAATATTCAAATTTTAAAGAATATAAACATAGATATTCTTTCCGGAAACTTAACTGCCGTGATTGGTCCAAATGGCGCTGGGAAGTCAACATTATTAAGGACGATTTCTGGTTTAACCTCCATCAGTCAAGGCTCAATCGTTATGGATGGTGTGGATATTTGTAAATTAAGACCAGATGAAATCGTCGATCTAGGAATTATTCATGTGCCGGAAGGCCGAATGATTTTAAGCCGGTTAACTGTCAGAGAAAACTTAATTATGGGCTCATTTAAGCGAAAAGATAATACCCAGATTAAGTATGACTTAGAAAAAGTATTGGATATGTTTCCGATTTTAAAAGAGCGGATCAACCAATTTGGTGGTACGTTAAGCGGTGGCGAACAACAGATGCTTGCAATAGGCAGAGGAATTATGGCCAAGCCAAAGTTACTCATGTTAGATGAACCCTCTTTGGGCATAGCACCTATAGTGGTTGAACAAATTTTTAATATGATAAAAGAAATACAAAATGAAGGGGTGACTATATTGATGGTTGAACAAAATGCAGCAAAAGCTCTGAGTTCCGCCGATACAGGTTACGTACTTGAACTTGGTGATCTAAAAGCAAGTGGAAGCGCAAGCGAACTACTTAACGATGAAACTATAAAGAAGGCTTATCTAGGCATTTAGGTGATTATTTTCAAAAATATTGTTTAATAAACTGGTACTAATCTTATATATTCACATATCTGAATGAGAATTCACATTTATATCATTAACTATTGACTTATATAGAATTAATTTGTCAACTTTTTATATATAAGTAATATATATAATTTTTTTATAAGATTTTGTTTTATTAGCGAGCTTAGATTTTGACTAGCCAGATAAAAAAATCCAAAAACCGAGTGTCCATTGTAACGGGCGGAGCACGAGGAATTGGACGCGGTTGCGCCTTGAAGTTAGCCTCTGAGGGCTCATCAATAGCATTGATAGATGTACTAACTAACGAGCTAGCTCGAACAAAGAATGAAATCGAAAGTTTGGGGGTTGAGTGCCTCACCTTTGTTGCTGATGTTATGGATCATAATCGAGCGAAGGATATTGCAGCCGATATTGTTAATAACTGGGGCCGTATTGACGTGCTAGTAAATAATGCAGGAAAGGCCAATCCAAAAGGGATACTCGAAATCACCGAGGAAGAATACGATACAACGATGAATATAAATTTAAAAAGCTGTTTTAATTATATCCAAGCAGTAGCTCCATTCATGCTAGAGGCAAAATGGGGAAGAATTATTTCAATGTCATCATTAAATGCGCACAGTGGGGGAGTTACAGCAGCCGTTTCAAAATTTTCGTATACCTCTGCGAAGGCGGGCATTTTGGGTATGACACGAGCGCTCGCTAAAGAGCTAGGGCCAGACATCCTCGTCAATGCAGTATGTCCAGGATTAATCAAGACAGAAATAACAAAAAACGCCGTCATTGCCGCGCGAGAACCTGAGTTAGTAAAGGGGATCGCTTTAAAACGTGTCGGTACACCAACTGATGTAGCAGAACTTGTATGTTTTCTTGCTCTATCTGAACCCAACTTTATTACAGGACAAGATATTACCATTGATGGGTTCCAATGGAATCGTTGATTATTAATTACCAAAGAAAGGAAAAACGTAATGTTTAAATTCAATATTATAAAAAACCTGACTCTGGTCATGGCTCTTGTATTAGGGGGAGCTATGATTACCCCATCAGGTCTTGAGGCAAAAAATAAATTTATTTTTGCCAATTCATCACCTTATGACACCATGGACCCACACGCTCTATACGATGTTGGCCGTGTTGCATATAGGATTAATCTTTACGACGGTCTTTTGCGTTGGTTAGACAATCCTCCAAAGTTATCCCCATGGTTGGCGGACAGCTATGATATTTCAGATGATGGAATTTCTTATACTTTCCACCTAAATAAAGGGGCAACCTTTCACGATGGATCTCCAGTTGAGGCTACCGATGTTGTATATTCAATGGAGCGGATACTAGCTTTGAAAAAGGGAGCATTTTCTCTATTTACAGGCTCAGTGAAGCCAGGAACTACGAAAGCATTAGACACTCATACAGTGCAGTTTAACTTAGTACAGCCCTCTTCAATTTTCCTTGCAACAGTTCCTGCTATCCACGTACTGAATTCAGATTTAGTAAAGTCTCATGAAGTAGATGGTGACCTAGGTGCAAAGTGGTTATCTCAAAATGATGCTGGTTCAGGATCTTTCGAATTAGATAGATACGACCCAGCAATCGGTTTCTCTGCTAAACGATATGCAAATCACTTTAAAGGATGGGGAGACAAATATCTTGATGAGATCGAGTTTAGAACTGTAGTAGAAATAAACTCAAGAGTTCTAGGATTAATGAACGGCGACTTTCATGGAACGGACGGTTACTTACCTCAAGATCAGGTAAAACGTTTAGATGCCTCCGATAACGTAAATGTGCAAGTCGAAGAGTCTATGCGTATTTTCTATGTTATACTTAATCATAACAGGGAGATTATGCAGGATATCAACTTCAGAAAAGCTTTATCTTATGCATTTGATTATGATTCATTCATAAATGATATTTTATCCGGATCAGTTGCCAGAAACCCTGCTCCAATGCCTAATAATATCTGGGGCAACCCTACAGAAGAAAAAGGTTACACCTACGATATGGATAAGGCTCGAGAGTACCTAGCTAAAGTTAAAAAACCGATCCCTGAATTTGTACTAGGGGCATTGGCAGGTTACGGCCAAACTGGGCAGGCAGCTGCGCTTTTTCAAAATAGCCTTAATAAACTTGGCTTAAAAACAAGAATTGTTGAAGAGCCGTGGTCAGTGGTTTCCAAGAAAATGAGAGATGAACAACAGATGTACGACTCTCTATTTATATGGAAATCTACATATTATGCCGATCCAAATAACTGGATAGGTGAATTATATGCTTGCGACCAAATAGGAGCACGAAACAATTCTTGGTACTGTAACGAAGAAGTTGATAAGCTTCTGATGGAAGCTAGAGTTGAGCCTGATCAAGCAAAAAGAGCTGCAAATTATAAAAAAGCAGCTAAGCTTGTAATGGATGACGCTGGCGGTATCTTTGTGTATAATACCGTATGGTTTGGCCCCTACAACAAAGATGTTAAAGGTGTCCGCTTTTCACCAATCGGTAACGCTCAAGAAATGCGTTGGGTGTACTTCGATTAATAACTTTAAGGAGCAGCTCTCGGGCTGCTCCTAATTTTAATTTTTTATTATGGTGAACTTAACAATCTGATATGAGGATTTTATATTTAATATTCAACCGACTTATTTGGTTTGTTCCCACACTTTTTGGGCTCCTCGCTCTTGTTTTTACTATTAGTCATATAATTCCAGCTGACCCAGTCGCATTTTTGGCTGGTGACAACGCAACAAATGAACAAATAGCCGACTTAAGAGCTCAATATGGATTTGACAAACCATTATATATTCAGTTTTTTAATTATGTTTTAGGAACGTTTCAGGGTGATTTGGGTATTAGTTTATATACACAGCGTCCAATAACTGATGATTTACTAGGACGGCTTCCTGCTACATTAGAGTTAACCTTTGTAGCAGTTCTTGTGTCAGCGATACTTGGTGTCCCTTTAGGAGTAATCGCTGCAGTCTATAGAAATTCATTAGCTGATCATATTTTACGACTAATTACAGTTTCTGGTTTAGCTATTGCAAGTTTTTGGTTGGCAATATTATTTCAATTATTTTTTGCAATGGAATTACAATGGACACCGCTTCAAGGTAGAATTGATGGTTGGGGTCCAGATCACATAACAGGGTTCTTTCTTTTAGATAGTCTTTTAACTCAAGATTGGGAAGTGTTCGGAAGTGCCTTCAGTCATCTGATATTACCAGTAACAACTTTAGCATTTCCTGCTATGGCAACAATTGTAAGATTCACACGTGCCGGGGTGTTGGATGCTATAAACTCAAATTATGTTTTGTATGAGCAAGCTATGGGATTTCCTCAACGAATTATTATTTGGAAATATGTCCTAAGAAACGCGTTAATTGGTACAGTCACTCAAATAGGGCTAATCTTTGGATTACTGCTTGCTGGAACTGTTGTGGTGGAAGCAGTTTTTGACTGGCCAGGCTTAGGATTGTATGCAGTTCAAAGCATATTAAACTCTGATTATAATGCTATTATGGGGTTCACTCTAATTACTGGATCCATGTTTATTTTGATAAATTTGTTAGTAGATGTACTTCAAGGTGTAATCGACCCACGGAGCCAGTTATAGAATGTTGAACACTACCATTTTTTTATTAAAGAAATTAGCGCAAGATCGAACAGCACTACTTGGAGCGATATTAATATTAGGTTTAATTTTAGTAGCGATTTTTGCACCATTTCTATCAACACACCCAGCAGATATTACAGAGTTTCATCCGCCTGAGAGATTATTAGGTCCAAGTTCCGAACATTACTTTGGTACTGATAGAATGGGCTCCGATGTTTATTCCCGCTTATTGTACGGCGCACGAATTACTATCGCAATTGCGTTGATAGCAATCAGTGTTTCTGTTGTGATCGG
>MDSX01064063.1_pt1 | contig 11865 bp, 14 predicted proteins | sample 811141 | NCBI WGS metagenome assembly MDSX01 (sample SAMN05326642, study PRJNA326480) | marine metagenome | isolation source: seawater | place: Atlantic Ocean: South East | collected 2010
AGTTTTAAATACTGTTCAAGACTGTTATAAAGCTTTAGGAATTTTTCATTCAAAATATAATTGTATTCCAGGTAAATTTAAAGATTATATTTCCTCACCTAAAATAAATGATTATCAATCAATTCATACAGCAATAATAGGTCCCAATAAAAGACCAATAGAAATTCAAATCCGTACAAAATCTATGCATGAATTTGCTGAAAGAGGAATTGCATCTCACTGGAAATACAAATCATCAGAAAAATTTAATTCTTTAACCTGGAAAGAATATGATTGGTTAAAAGATTTAGTTGAAATTATTGATAGAAATGAAAATCCAGAAGATTTTTTTGAGTATACTAAACTTCAAATGTTTCAAGAAAATGTTTTTTGTTTTACTCCAAAAGGTTCAGTCATAAAATTACCTAAAGATGCAACACCTATAGATTTTGCTTATGCTGTTCACACTAAAATTGGTGATAATGCAATTGGTTGTGAAATAAATGGAAATAGTAATGAATTACAGAGTATACTAAGAAATGGTGATGTTGTTAAGATTATAACATCAAAGAATAAATCCCCATCATTACATTGGATACCTATTACAAAAACTGGAAAAGCAAGATCTGCTATAAGAAAGTATTGGCACACAAAAGGAGAGGAAAAAGCTCAAAGAGTAAAAATGTATAATACTACACTTTGGATGTCGTTACCAGATAAACCTGGTAAACTCGGAGAAGTTACAACTTTAATAGGAGAGCATAAATTAAACATTTCTGGCGTTGAAATGAAAGAAAAAACCAAAGACTATATTAATTTTAGGTTTAATCTAATTGTTAGTAACTTGAAGAACTTTACAAATTTTATTAGTCAGTTAAAACAATTAGAAATTAAATTTAAAATTATAAGACACGAGGATAAAAGAAATGCTTTCACACAAAAAATCTTTAAATATTTTAAAAAAAACTAATGCTTTATTAGAAGGGCACTTTGTGTTGTCATCTGGTTTGCATTCTTCAAAATATATTCAATGCGCAAAGCTGTTAAGTTATCCTTTTTTATCAGAGAAAATTATTGCATCATTAGCCAAAAAAATTAAAAAAAAATTTAAAAGTTTTGACTTAATTTTAGCACCAGCCATTGGTGGAATAATAATAGGATACGAAATTGGCAGACTTTTAAGGAAAGAAACAGTTTTTTGTGAAAGAGTTAATGGAATTTTTAAATTGCGAAGAGGTTTTCATATTAAAAGAAACTCTAAAGTTTTGATTATAGAGGATGTTATAACAACTGGTAAGTCTAGCATGGAATGTGTAAAGTTAATTACTAAATCAAAAGCAAAGCTAGTAGGTTTTGCTTCAATAATAGACAGGTCCACCAAGAAAACTTTAATGATTAAAAAAACTATTGTTTCTCACATGAAGATAGAAGTGCCAACTTTTAAAAAGAAAAATCTTCCAGATTATTTAAAATCTATACCTATAACTATACCAGGTAGTAGATTTATAAAATGAAAAGACTAGGTGTAAATATAGATCATGTAGCTACAATTAGAAATGCAAGAGGTTCTGTCCATCCAAATCCCTTGAAATTTGCAATTAAAGCAATGAAATATGGAGCCTCATCAGTAACAATTCATCTTAGAGAAGATAGAAGACATATTAAAGATTTTGATGTTCAAAAGATATGCAAAAATAAAAAAATACCAGTTAACCTAGAAATTTCTTTAAATCAAAAAATTTTAAAAGTTGCATTAAAAAATAAACCAAATTTTGTCTGCATAGTACCAGAAAATAGAAAAGAAATAACTACTGAAGGTGGTTTGAACTTAGTTAAGAATAAAATAAAAATTAAGAAAATTGTTTCAATTTTTAATAAAAATAAAATTAGAACTAGCTTGTTTATTAATCCAAATCTTAAAGATGTAAAAATTTCAAAAGAGTTAAATGCTAAATGTATAGAATTACATACTGGGAAATTATCAGATCTGGTTAAAGAAAATAAATCTTATAGTTTTGAATTAAATAAAATAAAAAAAAGTTCAAAATTAGCTGACTCACTTGGTCTAGAGGTACACGCTGGGCATGGACTTGATTATAAAACATCAAAAATTTTGACTAAAATTAAATATATTAAAGAATTTAATATAGGACATTTTCTAATTGGTGAGTCAATTCTTTATGGTTTTAAAAATATTATTAGGAAATTTAAAAAAATTATCAATAACTAAATTATGAAAACATTGGGTATAGGGGTTGATATAGTTGATAAATCTAGATTTAGAAAAGCTTTAAAAAATAAATTATTTATTAAAAGAATCTTTACTAAAAATGAAATTTTAAAAGCTAAAAAATTTAAAGATAAATTATCATTTTATTCTAAAAGATTTGCTGCTAAAGAAGCTTTATCTAAGTCAATTGGCACTGGTTTTAGAAATGATCTTAATTTTATAGATATAGATATAGTGAATGATAAACTTGGTAAACCTGATTTTAAACTAAATAAAAAAATATTGAATATTATAAAAAAAAAATTTAATGTCACTTCTGCTAAATTCTTCCTATCTATATCTGATGAAAAAAAATATTCTATAGCATTCGTAATTTTACAAATAAAATGAAAATAGATAAAATATTTATAATCGATAATTTAAAAACTCTTTTATACGCATTAATAATTGCAATAATTATTAGATCATTCCTTATACAACCTTTTTATATTCCTTCATCATCTATGGAACCTAACTTATTAATAGGAGACAGATTGTTTGTTACAAAATATTCATATGGTTATAGCAAACATTCTTTTCCTTTTAGTCCACCAATTATTAAAAATAGAATTTTATCAAAAAATCCAAAAAGAGGAGATGTAATTGTATTTAAAACTCCTGCAGACAATAGAACAGATTATGTTAAAAGATTGATAGGATTACCTGGCGATAAATTAAGATTTTTTAACGGTGATTTGTATTTAAATGGTTTACAAGTTTTAAAAACAAAGATTTCAGAAAATGATCTAGTGTATTGTGGAGCTGTGAACCCAATTAAAATAAATACTTTTAGTGAAAAATTACCTAATGGCAAAAAATATATAGCTGCATATTTTAAAAAATATAGTTATCAAAATTCAGATGAATTTATTGTTCCTCCTAAGCATTATTTTTTTTTAGGAGATAATAGAGATTGTTCTAAAGATAGTAGATACTTGTCAAGTGTGGGTTACGTTCATGAAAATAATTTAGTAGGTAAAGCTCAATTCATCTTTTTTTCATCAGATTATAGAATTGGAAGTATCTTTAACTTTCTTAAATGGAACAAAACTATCAGATTAAACAGATTTTTTAAGAGAATAAATTGATGAACTTAAATATTTCAAAGATTGAAAAAAAAATAAATATTAAATTTAAAAATTCTAATCTTCTTATCAAAAGTTTAACACACAAAAGTTTTGACTCTGTTAACAATTATGAAAAGCTTGAGTTTTTAGGTGATCGTGTTTTAGGATTAGTTTTATCAAAAAGATTACTTGAGATTTATCCAAATGAAAAAGAAGGTTCTTTAGATAAAAAATTAGCATCATTAGTAAATAAAAAAAAATGTATGGAAATTGGTAAATCATTAAATTTAGATAAATTTATATTAATGTCAAAAAACAATAATAGAAAATTAATGATCGAGAAAAAAATAATAGCAGACTCGTGTGAATCTTTAATTGGAGCAATTTTTTTAGATCAAGGTTTAAAAACTGTTGAAAAATTTATTTTAAAAATTTGGAATAATGATTTAAAAGCAAGCATAGTTACTTTTATCGATTCAAAAACACAACTACAGGAATATTCTTTAAAAAAATTTAAAAATTTACCTATTTATAAACTTATTGAGAATTCTGGACCTAGACATAAACCATTTTTTAAAGTTTCAGTTAAATTGGAAAATTCTAAAAATTTCACTGGAAACGGTACTTCTAAAAAAGATGCAGAACAAAATGCAGCTAAAAATTTACTAAAAGATTTAAATAAATAATGAACTGGAATGACTCTGCATATCTATTGTCAAAAAATAGATATAATGAAAATTCTATAATTGCTGAATTATTTAGTGAAAATCATGGAAAAGTTTCTGGAATAATATTTGGTGCTACTTCAAAAAAAATTAAAAACTATTTAGAGATAGGTAATAAGATCCATATAAACTACACACACAAAAATGATGGTAAAATAGGATATTTTAAAGTTGAAATATTAAATGCAATTACTCCATTATACTTTGATAATAGACAGAAATTATTAAGTATTACTTCTGCGATGAATTTGATTAAGATTATTACAGTAGAAGCTCAAAGTAATTCAAATATTTATTATTTGATTGATAATTTTTTTAATATTTTACCAACTAAAAATTGGATTAAAGAATATATTTTTTGGGAATTAGAATTATTAAAACTTGTTGGTTTCGATTTAGAATTAAAGAAAATAGTTAATTTTGAGATTATTGATAGTAAAAAGCAATATTTTGTCCAAAATAATTTTGAAAAAAAAATTGTACCAAATTTTCTTATTGAACCAGATAATAATGAAATAGAAAAAGTCAATTTATTAAAAGGTCTTAAGTTAGTAGGTGACTATCTTGATAAAAATATATTGAAGCCAAATAATATTAATTATCCATCTTCAAGATTAGATTTTATAAATATTTTAAAATAATTATTTTAACAATTTTGAAATTCGATCAGCATAATAAGTCACTATGGCATTAGCGCCAGCTCTTTTAAATGATGTTAAACTTTCAATTATAGCATCTTCATCAATGAACCCTTTTTTTATTGCATTACTTAATAGTGAATATTCACCTGATACTTGATAGGCCAATACTGGAATTTTGAAATTATTATTTATTAATCTAATTATATCCAAATAAGGCATACCCGGTTTTACCATGACCATGTCGGCACCTTCTTTTATATCAAGTGCGACCTCTCTTAATGATTCATTGCTATTATTAAAATCCATTTGATAGTTTTTTTTATCACCTTTAAGTAAACCTTTTGAACCAACAGCATCACGAAATGGCCCATAAAAACTTGATGCATATTTAACAGCATAAGAAAGTAATTGAATCATTTGATGACCGTCTTTATCTAAAGCTTTTCTAATTTTTCCAATTCTTCCATCCATCATGTCTGAAGGCGCGAGTACATCACAGCCCATTTCAGCCTGAAGTAATGATTGATTGATCAAAACTTCTATAGTCTCATCATTTAAGACATATCCAGACTTTAATAATCCATCATGCCCGTGAGATGTATAAGGGTCTAAAGCTACATCACACATAATTCCTATTTCATTTTTATATCTTTTTTTGATATATTTAATGGCTCTGCAGACCAGGTTGTCATCATTTAAAGCTTCACTTCCAAGACTATTTTTTATATTTTTTCTTGTGTATGGAAATAATGCAACCATAGGTATTTTGCTCTTAATAGCTTTATCAATAATAATTCCTAATTTATCAACTGTATATCTATAGACGTCAGGCATACTTTTAATAGATTGTTTAGTATTTTTTCCTTCTATTAAAAATATGGGTAAAATAAAATCGCTTGAAGATAGGCTATTTTCTTGAATTAATCTTCTTGACCAATCATTTTTTCTACTACGTCTAAGCCGTAAATTGGGGTAATTTCCAGTAATCATATTTTTAATCATTTTTATAATGCGACAAATGTATTATACAAATATATATTAAAATAAGTACAAAACAATCTAATGGAAATAAATAACACAAAAATTGTAAATTTAAATATCAATAAAGAAGAAAGAGTTTTGGATTTTAGTGATTTCCAAAAGCAAACTATTAAATTTGATATTATTAAGTTGCAAGAAGCTTACAGTCAAATTATTAAAACTAAAAAATTTGATGATGGTGGAGGCATAGCTCATTTCGGTGCAATATCTCTGACTCAAATTCCTGGTGATCCAGACTCCGTTAAAGGTAATAAAGCTAGAGGTGTTTATTGGACAAAACCAGATAAATCAGGAAAAGAAGTTTCTAGAGATGTGTCAATTGATGAATCAGCTTATTCAGAGTTTATACAAGATTATGAAAATACATATTTTAAGGAAGTTTATGACGCTCTGTCTTTAAAATACAAATTAGGTAGAGTTAGAATTTTATTAAAAGAACCAAGATCCACATTAAGTTGGCATAGAGACCCTGAACCAAGATTGCACATTCCAATAATATCAAACCCAGGATGCATAATGGTTATTGATAATGTTGCAAAGCATATGCCAGCAGATGGTTCTGTTTGGGTTACAAATAATACAAAATATCATAATGCATTTAACGGTGGAGAAGAAAATAGAATTCATTTAGTTGCATGTGTTTTAGATTATAAATTTAATTAATTTGAAAAAGATATTTATTTCATCTGACCACGCTGGATATAAGTTAAAAGAATTAATTAAAAACTACCTAGACAATAAAAAAATTAGCTATAATGATTTAGGACCAAAAAATGATAAGAAAGTCGATTATCCTGATTATGCTCATAAAGTTGCAAAAAGAGTTAAAAGAAATAAAAATTATGTTGGAATACTAGTTTGTGGTTCTGGTATTGGTATGAATATTACAGCAAATAGACATAAAAATATACGTGCAGCTCAATGTTTTGATTTAAAATCATCAAAATTATCAAGATTGCATAATAACGCAAATATCATTACATTAGGGTCAAGATTATTAACAAAAAAAAATGCTTTAAATTGTGTGAGTGTTTTTTTAAATACCAACTTTGAAGGTGGAAGACACAAAAAAAGAATTAAAAAAATTTAATAATGTCGAGTGAAAATAGTTATTTAAATAATCAATATAAAAGTTTTTTTGAAGATAGTTTATCTAAAACTGATCCAGAATTATATAAAGCTATTAGTGATGAATTAAAAAGGCAACAACAACATATAGAGTTAATTGCATCCGAAAATATAGTTTCTCAGGCAGTTTTGCAAGCACAAGGATCAGTCCTAACAAATAAATATGCAGAGGGGTATCCTGGCAAAAGATATTATAATGGATGTGAACATGTTGATGTTGCAGAAAATCTAGCAATTGAAAGACTTAAAGAATTATTTAATTGTAAATTTGCTAATGCTCAACCACATTCAGGTGCTCAAGCCAATGGGGCAGTTTTTTTAGCTTTATTAAACCCAGGTGATAAATTTTTAGGAATGAGTTTAAATTCTGGTGGTCACATTACTCACGGATTAAAAATCTCAATGTCAGGTAAATGGTTTGATGCAATTGGATATGATGTTGATAAAAAATCAGAACTTATAAATTATGAAAATGTTGAAAGACTAGCTTTAGAGCACAAACCAAAACTAATAATAGCAGGTGGAAGTGCTTATTCACGAGTAATTGATTTCAAAAGATTTAGGGAAATTGCAGATAAAGTAGGCGCTTATCTTATGGTTGATATGGCACATTTTTCAGGTTTAGTTGCTGGAAAAGGTTATCCTAACCCATGTGATTATGCACACGTTGTAACCTCAACAACACATAAAGTTTTTAGAAGTGCAAGGGGTGGAATTATTTTAACTAATCACGAAGAACTAGCTAAAAAATTTAATACAGCCGTATTCCCAGGATATCAAGGTGGACCATTAATGCATATAATTGCTGCTAAGGCTGCTGGTTTTTTAGAGGCTTTAAGACCAGATTTTCAAGTTTATATTAAATCTGTTTTAGAAAATGCAAAAATTTTATCAGAAACACTTAAGAATAATGGATTCAAAATTTATTCAGGTGGTACTGACACGCATTTAATGTTGGTTGATTTAAGACCTTTTAACGTAAAAGGTAATGCTGCTGCTGAAAGTCTTTCTAATGCAAATATTACCTGTAATAAAAATGGAATACCATTTGATACAGAAAAACCGATGATCACTTCTGGTATAAGACTAGGAACTCAAGCCGCAACAACTAGAGGTTTTGGTTTAAAAGAATTTCAAAAAGTTGGCAATTTAATAACAAAAGTAGTTAAAGGATTATCGGAAAATCCTAAAGATAATTCTAAGATTGAGAGTGAAGTTAGAGAAGAAGTTATAAAACTTACATCTTCTTTTCCAATATATAAACATTTGAAATAGATGATTTGTCCATGTGAAAAAAAAGGTGATACATCAGTTGTAGACTCACGTCCTACAGAGGATGGAACAGCTATTAGAAGAAGAAGATTATGCATTTGTGGTGAAAGATTTACTACATTTGAAAGAATTCAAATTAGAGAGCTAATGGTTGTTAAAAAAAATGGTAGGAAATCTACTTTTGATAGAGATAAATTATCTAAATCTATTTATATAGCACTTAAAAAAAGACCAATTGATACTGAAACAGCAGAAAAATTTATTAGTAAAATTTCAAGAGCATTGGAGGAGCTGGGCCAAAATGAAATTTCAACAAATACTATAGGAACTATGGTCATGGAAGGTCTAAAAGAACTCGATCCTGTTGCTTATGTTAGGTTTGCTTCAGTTTATAGAAATTTTAGAGAAGAAAAAGATTTTGTACAGTTCGTCGACAAATTAGATGTCTACAAGAAAAGATAAATTTACAACTAAAGACATTAAATATATGACCCTTGCTTTAGATTTAGCAAGAGCTCGAAGAGGCTTAACAGGTGAAAATCCATCAGTTGGTTGTTTGATAGTAAAAAATGATAAGATTATTTCTATTGGCCAAACAGGATATAATGGAAGACCTCATGCAGAGTATAATGCAATAAAAAACTCCTTTGAAAATTTGAAGGGATCTAAAATGTATGTAACTTTAGAACCCTGCAATCATTATGGAAAAACTCCGCCTTGTACAAACAGTATTGTGAAAAGTGGTATTAGTGAATTAATTTACTCTATGGAAGATATTGACAATAAAGTTAAAGGAAAAAGTTTTAAAATTTTATCAAGAAAAAAGATTACAGTTAAGAGCGGTCTTTTAAAAGAAAATGCTAAAGATTTATATGACTCTTACATTAAAAATAGAATTAGTAAATTACCTTATATAATTGCAAAAATTGCTGTTTCTAAAAATAAATTAATTTATAGTAAAGGATCTAATCGAATAACTGATAAGACCTCAGATAAAATTACTCACTATTTACGTTATAAAAATGACTCCATTATGATTTCAAGTAAAACACTTAATATAGATAATCCAATGCTAGATTGCAGATTAAAAGGATTTGAAAAATTTTCACCAAAAAGAATAATCTTAGATAAAAATTTAAAGATTAAACTTAAAAGCTATATTTTTAAATCAGCAAAAAAGGGTAATACAATTCTATTTTATAATTCAACTAATATTAAAAAGATTAAAATTTTAAAAAAAAAAGGAATAACTTTGATTAAAAGCAAATTGAATAGTGAAGGTTTTTTTGATTTAAAAATAGTCTTAAAAAAATTATTTGCTTTTGGAACAAGGAATTTACTTATTGAAGGAGGTGATAAAATGACAAAAAACCTAATAAAGAATAAATTGATAGACAAATTTTATCTATTTCAAAGTCCTAAAATCATAAAAAAAAGTAAAATAAATCAAAGTTTTACCTCTTTTGGAATTCTAAATGATAAATATAAAAAAAAATTTAAAATTAGTTCTAAACTAGCCAAAGATAATATTACAATCTATAAAAGATAATATGTTTAATGGAATTATATTTAATAAGGGTGTAATTAAAAAGATATTCAAAAGATCTAAAGGTATTAATATTTTTATAAAATCAGACTTAAAATTAAATTTTAGAGACATTGGAGTTTCTGTTGCCTGTGATGGCGTATGTTTAACTCTTATAAATATCAAAAATAAGGTTATGGAATTTTATCTTTCTAATGAAACAGTCAAAAGATCTAAATTTAAATATTTAAAGAAAAATGATATAATAAATTTAGAATTACCTCTTAAATACGGGCAAAAAATTTCAGGTCATATATGTCAAGGACATATTGATACAATAAGCAAAGTTTTAAGTGTTAAAAAAGTTGATAAATCTTATTTTTTTGACTTTGAAATCAATTCAAAAGAGAGAAAAAATATTATTGAAAAAGCCTCAATATGCGTGAATGGAATTTCGCTGACTATTTCCAAAAAAACAAGAAAAGGTTTTCAAATTTGGGTAATACCTCATACTTTCAAATTAACTAATTTATCAAAAGTTAATAAGGGAAGTTATGTTAATATAGAAATAGATATTCTTTCAAAATACGTTAAAAATTTTTTTAATGCCAAAAAGTAATTATTCATCAATAGAAACTATTATCAAGATTGCAAGAAAAGGAGGCATGTTTATACTTGTTGATGATGAAAAAAGAGAAAATGAAGGTGATCTAGTTATCTCATCATCAGACTCTAACCCTAAAAATATAAACTTTATGGCAAAATATGGAAGAGGACTTATTTGCTTAGCATTAGATACGTTACAAGCAAAAAAATTAAATTTATCACTAATGTCACCAGTTAATTTATCGAGAAATAAAACAGCGTTTACCATATCAATAGAAGCAAAAAAAGGTATTACAACAGGCATATCTGCCAAAGATAGATCGCGCACTATTAAGATAGCTTCTAAAAAAAATGTAAATAAAAAAGATATTGTTTCTCCAGGTCATGTTTTTCCAATTATTGCAAAAGATGGGGGCGTTCTTGTTAGAGCAGGTCATACAGAAGCATCAGTTGATATTTCGAAATTAGCAAAAAAAAATAATTCAGCCGTTATATGTGAAATTATGAACGAGGATGGAACAATGGCAAAAGGGCAAGATTTAATCAATTTTGCTAAAAGACACAATTTAAAGATTGGTAAAATTGAAGACCTTATTTCTTATCGTTTAAAAAAAGAAAAATTAATAAAACTTAAAAAACAATCTGATATTAAAGTTAAAAATTTTAGGTATAAAATTAAAATATATGAAAATCTTTTAGATGGGTCTGAACATTTTGCATTAATTAAAGGTAAAATTAAGAAAGGCATAACTCCAAGAGTTAGAGTAATTTCATCAAATGTGGTTCAAAATTATCTAATGAATCAGGAATTACCAAATTCATTTAATAAAACTTTAAATTACTTTAAGAAATTTACAAATTGTGTTCTTATATTTATAAGAGATTCCAATTTAAAATCGGTAAGTCAAACATTAAAGGATTATAAAAGCAAAGATTTTTACAAAAAAGGGAATGATAAACTCATTAGAAATTATGGTATTGGTGCTCAAATAATTAAAGATTTAAAGATTAAAAATATGATATTAATAACAAAATCACCAAAAAAAGTTATTGGATTAGAAGGTTATGGTATAAAAATTACAAAGCAGGAAATAATTTAATGAAAAAAAATAACAAAATTTTAATTGTATCCGCAAGATATTATACTGAGCTCATGGATAATATGGAAGCTGATGCTAAACTTACTTTGGAAAACAATGACCATTTAATTAGTCAATATTCTTTTTTAGAAGTACCTGGGGTTTTTGAAATACCAGTCGTAATTTCAAAATTTATAAATAAATTTGATGGATTTATAGCTCTAGGTTGCGTTATTAAAGGAGAAACACCTCATTTTGATTTCATTTCTTCAGCTTCTACAGATGCTATTATGAAAATTTCAATTGATAATAAAAAGCCTATTGGAAATGGCATAATAACATGTCTTAATAAAAAACAAGCAGAAGTAAGATCAAAACAAAAGGGCAAAGAAGCAGCTAAAGCGGTTATTGCTGTTCTTAATGAAATGCCTCTACAGATATATCCTCATTAATACAATGAGAACTTCTTTTAGTCCAAAAAATAATCCTAGAGTAATAATTATTCAAAAATTATATGGAAAATTTTTCAATGA
>MDSX01039672.1_pt1 | contig 11863 bp, 10 predicted proteins | sample 811141 | NCBI WGS metagenome assembly MDSX01 (sample SAMN05326642, study PRJNA326480) | marine metagenome | isolation source: seawater | place: Atlantic Ocean: South East | collected 2010
ACGACTTAGATTAGCGCGGTTTGTGTAACTTCGTTCAGCAAGAGAGTAGACATTTTGCCCATCAAATTCCTGCAAATTTGCAAGAACTCTCCACTGTACTGGCGTGAGATCAAATTGGCGTAATGTCTCTTTGATACATGAAAAATTGCGAACCCAAATTGCCCTGATCTGGGTTGTCACTTTCTCTTCAGAGATATAGAGATTTGTATTGTTTGTTCCCAAAATTTTATCCAGCAGCAAGTTGGTCGAAATTGTATTGCAAATACGCGTAATTACAATATAACATTACTTGTATTCAGTTGAATGTCAAATTAGTGTCAAAACAACTTTTACTTAAGTTATAAAAAATTTCTAAACCTTTCACTGGGAGATATTTAATGAAATTTCTAAATTCCAAAATAGGACGCTTGACTGCTATGTCACTGGCTTTGTTCACATTTAGTGCAATGGCGAACTTGGCTAAGGCTGACAGGCTGGCGGATGTAAAAAAAGCGGGGATTCTTCATTGTGGTGTTGTGCCCGGAGTACCAGGCTATGCATTCCCAAATAAAGCGGGAAAAATGGTTGGCTTTGATGTTGATTTATGCCGCGCTGTTGCCGCAGCTGTTCTTGGTGACGCCGATAAAATCAAAACAACGAAAATGAAATTGCCAGTCGCCTTCAATGCTATGAAAGCCGGAACTGTAGACGTAGTAACTCACCGTTTTACCTGGACGTTCGCGCGAGATGTGGGTTTAGGCCTCGACTTTACCCGCGTCATGGTATTTGACGGGCAGGGTTTTATGGTTCGTAAAAGCCTTGGTGTTAAATCAGCTAAAGAGTTGGATGGTGCAACCTTTTGCATGTCCGCTGGAGCGACAACGCAAGGTAACGTCTCAGATTTCTTTCGCAAAAACGGAATGAAGTTCAAGCAGGTAACATTTGGAAGTATGGGCGAAGCGCAAAAAGCTTATGACGCAAAACGTTGTGATGTTTTCTGCACTGATAAGTTTGGCCTTGGTGCCCGTCGCTTATCCATGACAAACCCTGATGACCACATGATTCTTCCAGAAACTATTTCCAATGAGCCGATTTCACCGATGGTTGGTCACGGTGACCAGGTCTGGAAAGACGTTGTTGTCTGGACTTTTAACGCTCTTATCGCTGCTGAAGAATATGGTATCACCAGCAAGAACGTTGATAAAATGAGGTCATCTGCGAAGAACCCTTTCGTCCAGCGTATTTTGGGCACAACCGGAAAGTTTGGAGCAAAAATTGGACTGGGTAAAGACTGGGCCTACAATGCCATTAAAGCCGTCGGTAATTACGGTGAAATTTGGGAGAAACATCTAGGCAAGGATAGTCGTCTAAAGATGGCTAGAGGCAAGAACGTATTGCATACTCAAGGTGGACTGCTTATTTCCCCGCCTTTCCGTTAAGCCGTAAGACCATAACCAATAAAGTAATCAACGGGTGCGTCATTAGTTAATTTAATGGGGCACCCGTTATTGTTGAAACATTTAAGTCTATTTGATGGAAAATTTACTTAGCTTCTGGCGTAAAGGCAGTGTGCGTTCTTTAACGTACCAGTGGGGACTGGTCGTAGCTATAGTTTTTGGAATAATCTGGGTATATAATACAGCAACAACCAATATGGCCCGGCTCGGTCTCCAGACAGGTTTTGATTTTCTTACCGATGAAGCCGGCTTTCCCATCAGCCCAGCTCTTATTAGTTATACTCCTAAATCAATGTATATTGAGGCGATGGCCGTAACCTTGCTCAATACGATCACACTATCGGTAATTGCCATTATCCTAGCAACGATATTAGGGTTTTTCATAGCCATGTCCAAACTTTCGTCAAATCTCCTTCTGCGAAAGTTTGGTAATGGCTACGTAGAAGTTTTTCGAAATGTTCCGTTATTACTTCAACTTTTCTTTTGGTACTTTGCGGCTCTAAAGATGCTTCCTGGCAAGAGAACTTCCATTGATTTCTTCGATGTGGCCTTTCTCAATATTGAAGGTTTCTTCATTCCTGTACCAATTCTCGAAGGTGGTGCAGAATTTGTGGCCTGGGCGCTTCTAATAGCGATATTAATCTCCGTTATCATAGGGGTATGGGCCAAGCACCGGCAGAACACTACCGGACGGCCTTTTCCATTTTTAATTTTGGGAGCGGGCCTAATTATCGTATTGCCATTACTTGTCGCCTGGGTTTTAGATTTTCCTATTAACTGGGAAGTCCCAAAATTTGGCCGATTCAATTTTCAGGGAGGTGCCGTTCTTGAACCTGAGTTTACAGCAATGGTATTCGGTCTGACATTGTATAATGCAGCATTTGTGGGCGAGATTATACGTGCGGGCATCCAATCTGTTGATAAAGGACAAAAAGAAGCCGCCAGTTCTATCGGTTTTACGAGCTTGCAGGCTTATTCTAAGATTATTGTACCGCAAGCCATGCGGTTTATTATTCCACCAGTTACAAATCAATATTTAAATCTTGCAAAATCGACAGCTCTCGCCGGTGCAATAGGTTACGCGGATTTTTTCTGGGCAATGGATGGAGCGATTGCCCCGCAAACTGGTCAAGTGATGGAACTTCAGGCGATTACACTTATCGGTTACTTAGGCATCAGCCTTTTCATTGCTATGCTTATGGCGATCTACAACCACATGACCCGAATACCAGAGAGGTAGAAGAGAAAATTGGAACCCATTCTTGCTCCTTTCAAAATGCCGCAACCTGCACCTTACCAGTCTAAAGGTCTGTTGGGTTGGATCCGCTCTAATTTCTTTTCCAGCTGGTTTAACTCCTTAATAACCTTACTGCTGGTATATATTATTTTTAATCTGGCAGATTTTCTCATCCACTGGGCTTTTATAAATGCCGTCTGGTTTGGCGATTCCGCAAAGTCCTGTCCTAACACCAATGGCGCATGCTGGGCTTTCGTAACAGATCGCTGGCGCCTCTTCGTTTACGGACTATATCCCAAAGAACTTTACTGGCGAGTGGATGTTTTCTACTTGTTAGCTGTAATAACCATTATATCATTTCTATATTCTTATGGTCGCTGGACCAAACATTTTAGAATAACGATGGTCATCGTTTTTCCAATTACGGCATATATCTTATTACTCGGCGATGCCTTTGATTTAAAATATGTTGCACCGGAAAATTTTGGTGGACTTTTATTGACTCTTGTCATAGCGAGCATATCAATTTTAGGGTCTATCCCATTGGGTATTATTCTCGCTCTTGGCCGCACATCAGAACTAAAGGTAATTAGCAAAGTCTGCACCTATTTCATTGAGTTCTGGCGAGGAGTTCCACACATTGTCATCATTGTTATGTTTGTGGCTCTTCTTCCCATTTTTATCCCCGATGGAGCAAAAATAGATGTTGTCGTTCGTGCCTTTATAGCCTTCGCATGTTGGAACTCCGCTTATATGGCAGAAGTTTTCAGGGGTGGCCTCCAATCAATACCAGTTGGGCAATTTGAGGCATCACGTGCGATAGGAATGTCTTACTGGAAGATGATGGGATATATCATTCTGCCGCAGGCTATCCGAAACTCAATCCCTGCAATGATGAACACGTGTATTGGCATCTTCAAAGAAACCACTATTGTAATGTTAATTGGCTTCAGCGATCTTCTTGGGATCATCCAGATGTCGCTGGAGTCCTCGGATTGGATAGGACCACCACATATCTTCAGTTCGGCATATACGTTTGCTGCAATTTGTTATTTTATTTTTACCTACGGTATGTCTAAATATTCAACACGCCTAGAAAACCGCAGCAACGTTGAACAATATTAAAGGATCGCCTGATGTCAAAAGAAAATATCATATCATTTGCCAAGGTTAACAAGTGGTTTGGTGATTTTCACGTGCTGCGCGACATTGACCTCAACGTTACAAAAGGGGAACGTATCGTTATTTGTGGTCCATCTGGATCCGGAAAATCCACCCTCATTCGCTGTATTAATCGACTTGAAGTACACCAAAAAGGCACAATCATCGTCGAAGGCATTGAATTGAATGATGATCTAAAAAATATTGACTCAATTCGTTCTGAAGTTGGCATGGTTTTTCAGTCGTTCAATTTGTTCCCGCACATGACTGTGAAAGAGAATTTGGTTATCGGCCAGCACTTAGTTCGGCGTGTTCCTAAACGCGAAGCTGAGGAAAATGCCATGACTTACCTGGAGCGGGTGAAAATTGCAGATCAGGTAGATAAGTACCCAGGCCAGTTGTCAGGTGGTCAGCAACAGCGTGTTGCAATTGCGCGATCATTGTGTATGAAGCCTAAAATCATGTTATTTGATGAGGTCACCTCCGCTCTTGATCCGGAAATGGTAAAAGAAGTTCTCGACGTTATGGTCGATCTGGCTCAGGAAGGAATGACGATGCTTGTGGTAACACACGAAATGGGTTTCGCCCGTACTGTTGCAGATCGAGTAATTTTTATGGATGAAGGCCAGATAATCGAGGAAAATACCCCTGGCGCTTTTTTTGATAACCCGGCTTCTGAGCGTGCCCAGAACTTTATTGGTCAGGTCTTGCATCATTTATAAGAATAATTTCAAAGGAAATATGAATGGATAAACTATATAATCCTGCCCCCTATATTCGAAAAGCGCTACAGGATGCTCCGAATAAAGTTGAACCGCCAACAAATGGAGCGCTGCAATACAATGGATTGGATACATCAAAAATCAGGGCTATGGGTTTAAACGAATGCTGTTATCCGCCATCACCTAAAGTTATTAAGGCAATGCAGGATAATTTAAGTTCAGTTAACCTGTATCCGGACGCTCAATGCCCACGTCTCAGTGATATTATTTCTGAGCGCACGGGTATTGATAATAAATGTATTGTCTGGGGGAATGGCAGTGAAGAGCTATTAAAAGGAGCTATCGATCTCTCTCTTTCGCCCGGTCAGGGGCTTGTATTACCTGTTCCAACTTTCTGGGGTTACAAATCAATGGTCGCCGCATTTGAAGCGGATGTAACCGAGGTTGAAAATTTACCTGATGGTAATGTCGATACGGATGGTATTTTGAGTGCGATACATAAAAATACTAAAATAGTTTTCTTGATTACACCCAATAATCCGAGCGGCCGTCTGGTTGATAAAACCGGATTAGAAAAAGTTATCTATAGTGTTCCGGAGGATGTGCTTCTTTGTGTTGACGAAGCTTATTACGATTTTGGTATACATGCGGGTGGTCCCAACGTTCTGGAAATCCTAAAGAAGAGAAACGGTCCCTGGATTACCGTATTTACATTCTCGAAAGCTTACGCAATGGCTGGAATGCGGATAGGTTATGCACTTTGCAGCGATCCAAATCTTGCTCAGGCATTGCAAAAAACAACGTGTGTATTCAACGTTCCTCTTCTGGCACAGTATGCCGGTGAAGCTGCCCTCCTCGATACAGATTATCTTGAGTTTATTTTAAGTCAAATTGCTTCTGGACGGGAGCAAATTTATAGAGGATTGAAAGATTTGGGACTTAATCCGTTTCCCTCTGTGACTAACTTTGTGTCGACGCCAATCCCAGGAAATGGTCGTGAGATGGTGAAGGTGATGCTTGAAAAAGGTATTCAAATTAATGCATGGGCTGATATTGGCTATGAGAAGAATATTAGAATAACCGTCGGGACCGAAGAAGATAATGAAGCCTGTTTAGTTGCTTTGAAGGAGGCTTTAACTTAAATCTTATACTATCTATCTTGCTTATTCCGTCAGATCAGTTGCAATTGTGCTGATATACCCATGAGCTCTATAATAAGTTGGTTTCAAATATTAATTATATTAGAAAGAACTAAACATGCCTATAATTGAACCTGGTGATAAATCACTCAAAGATTTAGATGGCCTCCATCTATGGCATGGCGAACTTTCAAGCTGTTCTCAACGCGTACGCATAACGCTTGAAGAGAAAAAATTGGATTGGAATAGCCATATAATCAGTATACCAAAAAATGAGCATGCGACGCCCGAGTATCAAGCCATTCATCCAAACGGCCTTGTACCTGCATTCGTTGATAACGGTCTATTACTGATCGAATCTTGCGATATTATTACCTACTTAGATGAAAAGTATTCTAAATTTTCTTTGCAGCCAAAAGATGCTAAAGATAAGGTCAGCATGAGTAATTGGCTAATCTCGGCAGATAAAGCCCAAGCTGATTTAAAACTATTATCTCATGAATTCCTATTCCGGCCTCGGAAAAAGATGTCTCCAGAAGAGTTAGAGACTTTTTCTAAAAATCATAATAATCAGACTTTAGTTACCTTTATTAAAGAATGGCAGGAGGGAAATATATTTCCAAAAGAAAAACTTGATGGCGCAGTAAATCGAACCGACACGGATTTCACAAGACTAGATAATACACTACAGAATCAAAAATGGATTGCCGGCGAGAAAATGTCGCTAGCTGATATTGCATGGATGCCCAACATTCATAGAATGAATTTAATGGACTGGCCTTTAGATCGCTATCATAACTTAACGCGTTGGTTCAATCAGGTGAAATTACATTCAAGTTATCAGGTAGCTCTTGTAAATTGGGAAAATGATGGCCAGGCTGAAGGTTTCCGTTCTTACGTTAAACGCCGACAAATTGAAACAGGTATACACGTAACAGAATTTGGATCACTTGCTTGACCAATAGCATAATGAAAAATGCTGGCTAAAATGCCCAGAAATAAATTCTTAAGAAAATAACAGCGCCTGTTTAACTGCATCGAAGGCAGCTTTGATGTAGGCGTTGCGTTCTTCTTAGAACGCCATTTATTGCGGAATTGACATCAAGTCGATCTCTATGTCATCTTAATTTAGAAATTAAAAATGTGTACAATAAAAATTCATTTATGGGAGAAGAAATATGAAAAGACGCGATTTTATAAAAACATCTTTGACCACTGTCGCGGCTGCAGCAATTGTGCAAAGTGCTGTAGGACGTGCAATGGCCTCTTCTAAGCTAAAGGTCGGTGTTATGATTCCTTTGAGTGGCCCGGCTGCTTTATTTGGACCATCTTCAAAGAATGTATCTCAGATGGCTGCGGAGAAAATAAATGCTGGTGGCGGTATTCTTGGCCGAAAAATTGAGATCCTATTTGGGGATGCCGGATTACCTCCGGCGGAAGCGGCTCAGACGGCTCTCCGGATGTGGCGAGGAGATGGCTGTGAAGCTTTTGTGGGCATGCATAACAGCGCAGTTCGTGGTGCTTATAATAATGTATTCAAAGGACAGGTACCATACGTATACTGCCCTAACTATGAAGGTGGCGAATGCGCTAACGGTGTTTATTATGTTGGGGAAACACCCGCACAGTCAGTTGTCCCTACAATGAAGTGGCTTGCTGGAGAGAGAAAACTCAAGAAATTTTATCTTATAGGCAATGACTACAACTGGCCGCGAGATACGAATGTCATAGCGAAAAAGACCATTGCAGAACTGGGTGGACAAGTAGTGGGTGAAGAATACATGCCGTTTACGGTAGATAATTTTGACTCAAGTCTTGCGAAAATAAAAGAGACCGGAGCTGATATGGTATTCATCACCCTTGTTGGAGGAGCTTCTGTAACATTTAACCGTGCTTTTGCTAGTTTTGGTCTATCAGATAAGGTGGCGCGACTTGGCACTTTGATCGACGAAAACACGCTTCTCGGAATTGGCGCAGAGAATTCAAAAAATATGTTCTCAGCCGCCAGTTATTTCGCAAATGTTGAAACTAAAGAAGCTAAAGCTTTTGCTAAAAAGTATACCAGTAAGTTTGGAAAAAAAGCGCCGGTATTGAATGCTCTAAGTGGATCTGCTTATGATGGTTTGATAGCTCTTGATACTATTGCTGAAAGAGCGGGAAGTTTATCCACAAAAAAAATGGATTCTGTCGCTGAAGGTACGGAATGGGATAGCCCCAGAGGCCGTGCAAAAATGGCTAATCGGCATTTAACACTGGATATCTATTTGGCAGAAGCTAAAGGAACAAACTTTAAGATAGTGAAGACCTTTCCGCGTCAGAACCCAGGTAACTTTTGTAAGGCATAACAGGGGTGGAATTAACCTCGACATTTATTCTTAATCTTGTTTATGTATCTGCAACCCTAGCGCTTGTTGCGCTGGGGTTGGCAATGGTTTTTGGCTTACTCGGTGTAATGAATATGGCTCATGGTGAGTTTGTTATGTTGGGTGCCTATAGTGTCTACGTAGTGCAGTTGGCGGGCCTGAATTTTCTGTGGTCCATTCCTTTGGCTATTCTCGTCTGTGCTGTCGTTGGATGGTTAATAGAATGGTCGGTTATTCGTCATCTTTATAACAGGCCCTTCGATACGCTTTTAGCTACCTGGGGCATAGCTATTCTTATCCGAAAGGGAACGGAAGTAATATTTACCCGCGACTACAAGAGTGTTAACCAGTTAATGCCCGGAACAGTCGATTTCTTTGGTGTAGATTATCCAGCCTACCGCATTTTATTGATATGTGTAATTTTTCTTTTGTTTACAGTTTTATTTACCTGGTATCAAAAGAGCAAAACGGGCTTGCGGATCAAGGCGATGGTTCAGAGCCCTGAATTGGCTTCCGCGGTAGGCATAAATAAGGCCAGTTTATCACGTGCAACTTTTATTATAGGTGTTTCATCGGCTGGCCTCGCTGGTGTTCTTCTCGCTCCATTAGTTCGGGTTGAACCGTATATCGGCCTAGATTATCTTATGTCATCCTTTTTTATTTTAGTTGTAGGGGGCCTTGGTACGCTCGAAGGTTTGTTAATAGGCTCGACAGTAATTGGCGGAACTGACGCGATTATTTCAACAATTTTTGATAAGACTGCTGGCTACATGTCAGTACTGTTAATTTCCATTCTGTTCTTATGGTTGCGCCCCGATGGTATTTTCTACCGGCGTTAAATGCCTTTTATTAGCTGTATTAGTTGCGATTCCATTCGTGACTAATAGTTATACCGCCTATCAGCTCGGCCTTTACCTTCTTTATGGTATTGTCGGACAGGGAATTGTACTTTGTTGGGGAAAGGGCGGATTTCTTCCGATTGGGCAAGCATTATTCTTTGGAACAGGAGCTTACATCGCCGGTATTATTTTTAAAAGTGATCCCGGATGGGTGGAGGTTTTGCTAGCTTTTTCCCTTGCAGTTACCATACCGGCCTTGCTTGCAGGTATGGTGGGCGTTTTGATTTTCGGTCGAAAAATAGGTTCTGGCCTGTATTTTTCACTTATAACTTTAGCGCTTTCTCTTTTAGGATTTCAATTAGCAAATTCACAAGTATGGCTGACAGGCGGTTTTAACGGCATGACAGGCATCAAAGGCCTCCCGAATATTGACAGTTTTGGGAGCCTTTATTTTTTTATTGTTGGGGCTCTGATCGTCTCAACAGTATTTCTTACTTATTTAATCAAGTCTCCTTTTGGCCAAATATTGGAAGCCGTTCGCGAGAATGAGGAGCGACTGCAGTTTCTTGGTTTCAATACCAGTATGATTAAAGCGGTCGCCTTTGCTATAAGCGGAGGCGTGGCCGGATTAGCGGGCGCTTTTTTTGCCCCACATCAAGGCATTGTCACACCACAAGTCGTCGGATTCATACTCTCAGCAGAATTGGTAATCTGGACGGCTGTTGGCGGAAGGTTTGGCCTAATTGGCCCGATAGTCGGAGCCGTACTCATAGGTTTTCTTGCGTCAGGTCTTAGAGAGTATTTTGCATTCTGGGAAGTTGTAATTGCATTGGTTTTTATTATTGTTGTACTTCGTATGCCGGCCGGCATCTCTGGCTTATGTTTATCTTTTTCAAAAAGATTTGGATTAGACTTCTTAGGATCGCGCATCCTTGAGCGTACAGAGAGCGTCTTAGAGCCTCCAACACGAAGCGAACCCAATTTAAAATTTGATAATGTATCTTTAAAGATTGGTCCAGTGCTTATTCTTGATGGGCTTACGTTTGATATTTCGGGACCTGGCATTCATTGTTTAATTGGACCGAATGGCGCAGGAAAAACCTCAGCGTTAAACGTTTTAACTGGTAAGCTCCCATATACTTCAGGTTATATTAGTTGGGGAGGGCGTTCGATGGAGGGTCGGCGCCCTTTCGGAATGACCCGAATTGGCATCGGTCGTAAACTTCAGGTTCCTTCTATTTTTCCTGAGTTAACTATCCGCCAGAATTTGGATATTGCACTCTGGGTTAATAAACTAAAACTTCATTATTTTTTATCGATGCAACCATATCGCTGGCAAAAGGAAATTCTCGGTCAGTTGGAGGATAAATTCCCTTTTCTAAAAGAAAGTGATGTCTGCGCCGGCACGCTGTCGGTGGGGCAGCGACAGATGTTGGATTTCTCAATGACCGTTATTTCGGAACCAGATCTGATATTGCTGGATGAGCCCTGCGCAGGTTTATCTAAGTCTGAAACTGAAACAATGATTACAGCTATCTCTGATTTAGCTAAATCAACTCAAGGTACGTTCATAATTGTTGAGCATGATATGCATGTTGTCGAGCGACTATCTGACAATGTACTTGTGATTCATCAGGGTAAACTTCTAGCTCAGGGAATACTTGATGAGATACGAGAAAATCCCGAAGTCCAGCAGGTTTATGTGGGGGGGTCTAAATAATGAAAGCGAAGATGTTGGATATTAAAGGTCTCTCAGGGGGATATAATGATCTCATTGTTGTTAGGGGCATTTCGTTACACGTATCAGAAGGAGAGACAGTTAGCGTAACCGGTCGCAATGGTGTTGGTAAAACTACGCTTATGCGACTTCTGTCAGGATCCTTGCCATGTTCTGGCAGTGTCGTAAATTTCTTGGGAACCGATATGATTAATTTGGCAGAACACAAACGATTTGCACTTGGTATATCTTACGCGCCACAGGAAAGAATTATCTTTGATGATCTTAGCGTAGAGGATAATTTAACATTACATTATCAGGATACGGATCTTAACCGCTATGACAGCTATTTTGAAAAATTTCCACGTCTGCGGGATCGCTTAAAGCAACGTGCCGGAACATTATCCGGAGGGGAAAAAAAGCTGTTATCGTTTACGCGTGCAGTGGCTGAACCGACGAGGCTCGTTTTATTAGACGAGCCAACTGAAGGTGTTCAGTCAGATAATATTGAACTGATGGCGCAGATAATTTCCGATGAAAAAAATAAGGGTCGAGGTTTTCTAATCGTTGACCAAAATCTCACTTTCCTTGAAAATATTACCGATACCATTCATCTAATGGATCACGGTGAACAAATCTATCAAGCAAATGGAGTAAATTTTAGGACAGAGATTGAATCTCGCATCAGTATTTGACCTATTTGGTTAATGATATTAGTTTGGACATGTTTCAGTAAACTCTAAAAATTATAAAGAATGGGGTTCTGTAATAATTGGGAGATAATAAATGGCAAATTTTGTTTTAGTGCATGGGTCATGGGCAGGTGGATGGCAATGGGCGGATATTCGTGAGAATCTCCAAAGCAAGGGACATCGAGTTTTAACACCAAGTTTGACTGGCATGGCCGACCGTCATCATTTAATTAATGAGGAAGTTGGCCTTTTTACCCATATTGATGATGTGGCTCGATTAATAGAGTGGGAGCAGCTGGATAATGTTGTTCTCGCAGGACATAGCTACGGAGGCATGGTGATCACTGGAGTTGCACCAAAGGTAAAAGATAAATTATCTCATTTAGTCTATGTAGATGCGTTTTTACCGAGAGCTGGGGAATGTGCCTGGGATATATTGACATGGCAGCCGGAAGCTTTTGAAACATTAAAGATTAAAGATAAGCCGTGGCAGGTTGAGCCCGTCGATCCAGACATATTTTTTCCTGAACTGAAGGGTTATAATATGGATCGCTTAA
>MDSX01027342.1_pt1 | contig 11855 bp, 10 predicted proteins | sample 811141 | NCBI WGS metagenome assembly MDSX01 (sample SAMN05326642, study PRJNA326480) | marine metagenome | isolation source: seawater | place: Atlantic Ocean: South East | collected 2010
CGCGAACGCCGCGGTCGTCGTCGTCGCCATCGCGCGCGAAGTGACGCCAGACGCAGTCGCGCGGGACGGACTCGGACCGACGCGCGACGCCGCGCGCGCGCGGTCGACATGGTGCGGCGCGACGACGACGACGCGATCGACGCGCGCGACGACGACGGCGCGCGCGCGCGCGAACGATGCGCGACGACGACGCGAGCGCTCGACGAATGATTGAGAACGCGATTGTGAACGCCGCGACTGACGACGACGACGACGACGACGACGACGACGGACGCAGTCGAAACACCACCCCGATTTGATCATGTGCAGGAAGATGCCCGGAATATCCATCGGACGGTTGTGCGAGAAGTGTGCGTGCGAGCGAGGCGACGCGAGAGGGGAAGGGGCGCCGCGGCGAGGCGGCGGGCGCGGTTAGGGCGCCGAGCGACGGACGCGAACGAAGACGACTGACGATGATGATTGGAAAATTGAACGAATAGGCGATGGGAAGTGCGTGATTTGTGATTCACACGTGCGCCCGGCGACGCTGGTGCGGGTGTGCGATGAGTGTAACTACGGGACGAATCAAGGGCGGTGCGTGATTTGCGGCGCAGTCGGCGTGAGCGACGCGTACTATTGCAAGGGGTGCACACTCATGGAGAAGGATAGGGATGGATGCCCGAAGATTATCAATCTCGGGGCGGCGCGTACGGACTTGTTTTACGAGCGGAAGAAGTACGGGTTTAAACCGCGCGATGGGTGAATGTAGACAGACGTTTAATATGAGTGTATCGAGTTGTAGCTACTGGCGCGTCGAACGTCGCATTCGGACTCGCAAACCTCCGCTCGCGGCAACTGGCTGTTGCGCTGAAATGATGCGCGGATACGGAGTCATGCGTGTGATGATCTCGTCGGCGTCCACATCGCGTTCATCGGTGGGCAAATTATCAAGTAAATCGTCCTCAAGCTCCTCGGCACACTTCGCGAATGCGCTTTCTTCGCCGTGGAATATTTGGGCGTTGATACGAATGAGCTCGATATCGGAACGAAATCCACCAATCTGCCGATAGTACGCACTTTTTAATCGTTGCATGACGAGCTTCAAGCTCATGGGCGCTGGGACGACAGAGCAATAATTCGTCATTGCGCCGTCTGCTCGAGCGAAGCGTTCGTTCGGGCCGATGGCTTCGACGAAAGCCGCAAATCTCGAGTTTCGAATGATTCTCTGCACTCGAGCGACCAAATCTTTCGTCACGCTTGCACTGAGCGATGGATAGTTCTCATCGACGTTCGCAAATTTGGCCTTTTGCGGCCCACGCGATGTTGAGGCGTCTGAAAACGACTTCGCGTGTTCCTTTTTCATCGCCTCGTCGTTGTACAGCTCCCAAAAGCTATGATTCATGAACTTATCGTCTTCATTCTGCACGTTCAAATACTGCACGCATAGCGTGTTCCACGGTGACCCAGTCCATTTGCCTTCATTGCTTTGTGCGTCGTGAACCATCCCGTACCACGGCGACATGTCGCCGAGACCAGTGTCGTCCCACAGGGCCGCGCAATAGTCGCCTCGTTTCCACGAATGTTGCTCTGCCGTTTGATAACGTGAAATCGGAACAAGAAAGTCTGGTGTATCACTTTTCTGGAGTTCGACAAGGAACTCTTTTCCGTAATCACCACAAGCAGGATCAATGAGCTTCAACTCGAGCAAACAGCGCGTTTCGTAAGCGCCGTCGTCGGATATCATGTAACGCAATGACGAAACGGTACAAGGCTCGACGAACCGCATCGATGTAAGCGTTTGCCACGGTGCCTCATCGCGCCAGTTCTTTCCCGTCGCTTGCATGCGCTCGTAGTGGCCTTGGGCTACGTACACCAACTCATCTCCCAGTTGCGGAACGTACATGCCGACAATAACTTCCTCAGCGCACAGCCAAGAGTACGCATCTAACAGACGGATATCGTGGCGAGACGTCACTGACTTTTTTACTCGTTTCGCAGGTCTCTTACCTTCCTCTTCCTCGGAAACGTCGTCGCTCTTGACCTCGTCAGGATCGATCCCGAGTTCTTCGAGCTCCCGGCGGCGTCTGCGAGTGATTCTCGCCGGCGCGTCTTCTTCTTCATCACTCGTCGATTCGTACGCATCTACGCCTAAACGCTGTGGTTTACGATGCTCTCGAGCACTTCTGCGAGTCGCGCGATCTTCTGAGTCATCTGATTCTTCTGACTCATCCGAGTCGAAACGGCGCGCGCGCCGCCGCCGACGCGAGCGCACAGCGCGATTTCGGCTGCGTGCTGAGCGTGCGCGACGTTCTGCATCGGTATCGTAGTCGGACTCGTCTTCATCATCAGGTTCTTCAAAGTCGGCGTCACTTATGTTGTCTTCATTCACTCCATCGTTCTCGTCGTCGGACATTCTATACATGATCTCTTGCATCGGCATCGTTTCGTCTTGAGCAGTCCACGGACCTTGCACGTCTGTCGGCGCTAGTTCGGCTAAAGTCGGGGCTTGCACGACGACATCCGGCATCCCCGAATCCGCTGATGGCAAGCACGCTGCAACCTGCCCCGATTGAAACGCCGACTGGTAAGGGTCGGGATACGGATCACCCATGGCGTCGCAAAGCAAGTTTCTCGGGTACGCTTCGTGAAGGAGCGCACCGGTGGCGAGCTCTATCAAATGCCCGCCCTCGCTTCGACCGAGCGCGTCATCACCCACGAACTCCGTCTGCAAGAACTGCTCGTACTTCGCACGAAGTAGTCGCACGCTATCGCCAGTGCCGAAGACGGAGAACTGACCGGATAAATCAGAACAGATGATGGATGTGCCGTCTGGATGCCAATTGCCGTCGACGAGTTTGGTGTGGTACTGAGATCCATCAAAGACACGAAGCGCGACGCCTTCAACAATATCCCATATCACGGCTTTACCATCGTAACTCGCACTCATCACCAATCGAGGATCTAATGGATTGGATTGAATAACGTACGTTGCGGCGGTGTGTTCGCGCATCGCGTGTCGCAACTCGCCAGACGCGACGTCCCAGACGCGAATACTTTGATCTCCCATGGAAGCTATGACGCGCGTGTCATCGGTCGACCACACGGCGATATGCATGTTTGGTACTTTTGGCGCGCGCCTCGAGTACTGCTGTGAGGTAATAGCGCCGATGCGTTGCTGTTCCCGCAACGCAGCGGCGTCTTCCGGCGTCGTCAACGTCGATCGAAGCACCCAAGACAAGCGAGCGCGCCCAGGGAGAGACGCGCTCGAACTCGGCACCCATATCCTCGCCTGCCCGTCCTTGGACGCGGATAACAGCATGTCACCCGAGTGTGAGAAGTGCACCGACACCACATCGTTCAAATGCGATCCAGATAAGGAAATCTTCTTCACCGCATTCTCCATAGGAGAACAGTCTCCAGACGAGCGCAACTGTTCTAAATCAAGCTTCCACATAAACACCTTGCACATACTCGTACCGACGGCAAACGTATCACCGACGTCGTTGAACGCACCACAGACTATTTGACACGCCGCGCCGTCGCGCTCTGCGCTCGCCTCATCCGCGATTGCGTTGAGTTGCGCGCCGCGAGTGCGCATGCCCGGAGACGTTGCTTCATTCGCCATCGCTGCCAGAGGCATGACACCATGTTCTACCACTCTACCGCCGGTGATTGCCCCTCCGTTCACGTTCAAATCTATCACCATTGGTTTCACGTCGTTCGAACTTCGTCGAGCGCTCCATAAACGAACTGTGCCGTCGTCTGCCGTACTCAACAACACGTGCGGCACCGATGGACAAAAGTGCAACTCGGTAATCGAACGCGTGTGGCCAAGAAGCACGGCGATGGGCGCGCCACTTTCCAAGTCCCAGGTCCGAATACTTGTATCCGTCGACGACGAAGCCACGATTTCCTCTCGCGAATCGATCGCTACGTACGTAATCTCCCCGACGTGCCCTCGACACGCCGCGCGAAGCAAACCGTTGTACGCGCACCAAATTTTTACCAACCGATCGTCCCCACCCGTCACCAACCGTCTTCCGCTCGCGCTCAGCACCGCGCAATACGCCGCATCTCTGTGCGCGCGAAGCGTGCGAAGACAATTCATATTCTTCGCGACAGTCTTCGTCTCTGCCAAAGCCTCCACCCGACAACCGCCCGTCGCCGCCGTCTCGCGCATCAAAGTCCTGACTAACGCCCCTCGCAAACGCTTTTGCCCCTCGGCGCGCGCGCACACCGAACCACTACCACCTTCATCTCTAAAATCGACTCGTCCGTGCGTCGCTCCTCGCGCGCGCGCCACCGCGCGCTCTAATGCGTCCTCCGGCACATTCGCGAACGCGCCGCGCGCCAAATCCTCGAAACTCGCATCGTGCGCCTCACCGAACACGTCCAGCCTGCGCGGGAACGCCCCGCTCGCGCGTGCGATGCGTTCGAAATCACTCGCGACGCTCGCGAACGCGCGTCCGCGCCTGCGCAAGTAGCGCGCGACGATGAACGTTTCCAATTCGGCATTGACCGATGTCGCGCCGTCGTCGTCGCTCGCACGCGCCGACGCACCGCTCGCGCCGCGCGCGGCGTCAGACGACGACGGCGCGTCCTGCGCTTCGTCCTGGCGCGCGCCGCGCGCGCGAACGCGAGACGCCATCGCGCGGCGCGCAATGCGGACGCCCACGTCTCGTCACATCGCGTCGCGCGCGTTCGAGCGCGATGTCGCCCGCGCCGAGCGTGCTGAAGAAGGAAGAGGAGGCGCTGATCACGCTCATGAAGGAGCGCGCGCTCGTGCGATGCAAGACGGCGCAGCGGACGTACTACGAGTGCGTGAAGGGGCGAACGTTGAGCGTCGCGTGGGCGTGCCGCGAGCAAGCGCGAGCGATGAGCGCGTGCCTGAGCGAACACACGAGCGATGCGACGCTGGAGACGATGAAGGCGCGATGGACCGAGGCTGGGAAGCCGTCGATCGCGGATCGGGGGAAGATACCCAAGTGTTTCGATTGACGACGCCGGCGAGCGGCGGCTCGAGGCGCGCCGCCGCCGAACGACGCCGAGAAACGCATCGCGCGACGACGATCGGACGAAGCGAGTGTACACTACGTGGATTGTAATTTAAATGAGCGCTCTCACCGAAACGCGCGACGCGAAGGCGCGAAGGCGCGTCGCGTCGCGTTCACGCGAAGTCGCGGACGCCGCGCGCGCGTTCTGGATAAAGCACTTCGGTGTCGTCGCCGCACTGTTTCGCGCGCGCGTCCCGAGCGTCGCCCCGAGCGAGACGAGTCGTTCGCGTCGCGCATCATGCAAGCTCTCAGCGCAGCGCACGCGCGAACCGCGCCCGCGCGCGCGGCGTCTGCGCCGTCGCGCCGCATGACGTCGACGAAAGTCTCCGCCGCGAAAACGCACCGTGTGCGCGCCAGCGCGGCGCCGGCGGAGCGCACGATGGAGGAACGCATGGAAGGACGATCGACGTACGCGCCGGAGAGCTACACGGCGATGTGCATGGACGCGTACGCGAGCGTGAGAGATTGCCTGAACGAAGGTAAGACTCTGATCGAAGTCGAGTTCCCGGCGATTCCCGGCGAAGACGCGGATTACAAGGCGGCGTCGGACGTGTACATCGATGCGAACGTACAGTACGCGCTGGTCGTGGCGCAGAAACTGAACGCGGAGATGGGGAAGAATGTCGACGTGTTGGTGCCGGACGGGATCGAATACCGACGAGCGAAGAAGATTTTCGAAAACGCGTTGGGTTTGTCGAGCGCGGGCGTGCGGTTGAACGTACTTGATGGACGTAAGAGCAGTATGTTTGGATCGGCGTTCGGTGATATGCTTGGAGGTAAAGGTTTGCGCACGCGTAAGGAGGAAGAAAGGGATAATGATTTCGACTCGGCGGATGTTTTCATCGTCGTCAACTTGAGTACGATTGAACTCGAGAGCTTGGAGAAGTTTGCCGACGAGACGGCGAATGGCAGACCGCTCATTGGGTTGAACTTGCAGTTAGACACGCTCCGGGCCGATCTTGGGTTGTTTTCGTTCCCGGAAAAGGCGCTTCACTACCGATTTCTGTCCCGGTTCACGCCGGCGTTTTACTTGCGCACGCGCAACTATTCGCGCACCATTAATGTGTCGCCGTTCGTCATCAACTATTCCGGTGCGATTTTCCGCGAATACCCGGCGCCGTGGCAAGTGATGATCAAGCAAAACAATGGTGTGTTGGCGTGCGTGGCGGAGAACGAGGACAGATTTACGCTCGCGGAGGCAAAGGAGGAAATGCTCATCGCGCTTGGCATCAACGATCCCGACGACAGCCCGATGAAGAAGCTTCGCAGCGGTTATAAGACGTCGACGTGGTGGGAAGAAGAGTGCGACGACGAAGAGTCTGACGCTTGGCGCACGTAATCGAATCAATTGTAATCTCCCCTATATTACACCTTCAATCTCGCTTGCCCGCCCGCATGGGCGTCAAATCACCCGACGACGCGCTCGTTTGGAGCAGCCTCGTCGTTCCAGCGTCGTCTCCACCGCCACCACCGATCGCTGGATTAGTGGTGTTTCGAAATCCAAGCGACGATACCTGCCCCATTTCCGCCATTCCGGACGTGGAGGACGTCCGAGGTATCCTCGGATCGGACGCCCCCGGTCCTCGTATCGTCGGCGGAGCCGTCTTGAACAACGCGTTGAACCCCGCCGTGCACACGCCCGCGAAAACGACGAACCCGAACAATCCCATAACTAACAACAACGCCACCCCCAACACGTGCCCCGGCGTCAGCGCGCTCGAGTTTTCTCCGCCCCCCGTCGTCACGTCGTACTTCGCCTCCGTCACCTCGCCGACGCCGCCGTCCTTCGTCGCCGCCGCCTTCACCGTCCACGTCCCGATCCTGCGTCGCGAACCGCGATCACCGTTCACGCGTCAGTCGTTCGTTCTCCGCGTCTCACCGTCGCCGTCCGCGCCGTCGCCGTCGTCTCTCGTCGCGTCTCGAGCACCAAAAACTCAAACGCGCGCGTCCAATCCTTCGCCGCCTCGCCTCGCCTCGCCTCGCCTCGCGCACGCACGGCAGCGTCACCTTCCCCTCGTACGTCTTCGTGTCCTCTTCCCCGATCGCCGGCGTCGCGCCGTTCAGCGTGTACACGATCGTCGTCGCCGCGCCGTCCGTCGTTCGCATCGCGACGCGCAGCGTTCGCGTCGCGCGCGTCCCGCTCGGCGGATCGAACGCGACGCTCGCGCGCGCGCCCGCGGCGAGCGCGAGCGCGACGACGCACGCGACGCCCGCGCGCGCCGTCGTCGACGCGCGTCGACGCGCGCGTCGCGCGTCCATCGCTCGCGGTCGCGCGTCGCGCTGTGCCGCACTGTCCCGCGCGTCGCGCGCGTCGCGCCGCGATGCCGACGCGGTCGCGCGCGTACGTCGGGGACGTCGCGTGCGTGGCGTCGTTCGGCGCGCGCGGGACGCTGCTCGCGGGCGCGGGGGCGTCGATTCATCGATTCGCGCTCGGGACGGATGGCGCGCGCGGATGCGGCGCGAGCGGCGCGCGACGCGTCGCGAGCGCGGCGGTGTTCGAGGCGCAGGGCGTGCGCGTGCACGGCGTGCGAGATTTACGAGACGGGGAGACGTGCGCGGTGTGGGGCGAGCGCAGGGTGCGAGTGATGCGGCTGCGGGACGGCGACGGCGACGGCGACGACGGCGACGGCGACGGCTGGACGGCGGAGACGCCGTTCGCGCCGTTCGCGGCGTGGGTGCACGACGTGCGCGGAATCGCGGATGACGACGGCGCGCGCGGGCGCGCGATGGCGATCGGATTGAGCGATAACGCGGTGGAGCTGTGGAGGCGAGACGCGGAGGGCGACGGTTGGACGCGCGCGGAACGCGTGGAATGCGAGTCGAGATGTTTGCTTTATGCGCTCGCGCTGAGCGCGAGCGAGACGTGGGCGGGGATGACTGTGGCGGCAGGAACGATATTTAACGACGTGCAGCTGTGGTGCGTGCGCGATGGGGCGGTTCGCGTGAAATGCGTCGGGCACGAAGGATCGTTGATGCGCGTGCGATTCGGCGAAGACGGAGACGTCGTGTACTCGTCTTCGGACGACAGAACGGCGCGTGTGTGGGACGTGCCCGAGAACGCGATGGATTCAAACACGTGCGTTTCCGTTCGCCCGAGCGCGGTGCTGGCTGGTCACGTCGCGCGCGTATGGGATTGCGTGCGCGTCGACGGCGAACGGCCCGTGTACGCCACGGCGGGGGAGGATTGTACGGTGCGCGTGTGGGATGCAAATAACGCTCGTGGTACGGAGACCCTCGAGCAAGGCGTCACGCGAAGACCGCAGTGCGAGCTCGCTGTACTTCGAGGCCATCGTGGACGTGGTATATGGCGCGTGTGTAAACTAAAAGCGTTCAACGGCGACGTCGTGCTCGCGAGCGCCGGCGCCGACGGCAGCGTAAAGATTTGGAACATGAGCGATTGGACTAGCGCAAGCGCGGGACAGAAAGACAGCATGGCGCTACACGAAAGCGTGACGCCGTGTCCCGACGGTAAGATTACCTCGGACGATGCCGCAGACTCGACGGACATCGAAATGCACGAGGAACCCGCTGAGAGCGCTTTGTCGAAAAAGCGCAAAAAGAAGAGCAAACGCCGCAAGAGCTTGTTCGGCCCGAACGACGAGTACATTCGCGCCGTTCGCATCGCTCGATACGGTGTGATATACGTAGCAACGAACTGCGGAATCTTGTATCGCGTAACGATATCATCGAAAGGCGCCGCGTGGGTGTGGGAGCGCGTATGCGAGAGCGCGTCGCCACTCATGTCGATGAGTGTCGAACGGACGGATGATTCGGACGTCGTCGCCGTTTCTGATTTGGAAGGGAACATAAAAATTGCTCACATTTCGTGTCACACGGGCTCGTGCACGAATTTGATTTCCTTCAGAGCGTCCGAAACTCGTGTTTTGATGGATGTGTTCTTGAAGAACGGGTACGTGTTCGCGTCCATCGTAGGCGGCGTCATCAAGTGTTGGCGGCGCGACGAAGTCGAACAGTGCGTGTTCACTTTGCGCAACCCGTACAAACATCGAATATTGGCGCTCGACTATTCCGAAGAATTGCAAATAGTCGCCGTCGGCGATCAAAAAGGAAATTTGTGTGTTTTCGACGCGAATACGAAAGCTGATGATCTCGTCGTGCTGGCGAAGAAGTGGTCGGCGCACGAAAAGGCGTCTTCCATTAACGCGTGCGAAATCCATCCTGGTCCGGTGTTCATGACAGGCGGACGAGACTCGAACGCGTGCTGTTGGAGCGTTTCCGGAGATGGTGAACTCGTGTTGGGTACGAAATGGACTGCACCGTCGAAAGCGAGTGTGCTCTTTTTATCCGCCACCGCAAACGGCGATTTCTCGCGCGCGGCTGGATTTCGCGAGACGGACTTTGTCGCGTATTCCGTAAGCGATCAACGTCAGATGATTCGCATACCTTGTCACGCACAAAATGTACCGCACGACGTTTTTATGGGTGACGGCGATCGCATCATCTTCGTGCATCGATACAAAACGTCGCTTCACATCTCGATGCGGTGGTCCGAGCAAGACGTCGTCGAGGACAAATCCGGCGCGCTTTGGTCTCATGGGTAAGTATTTCCCGACTCTTTTTTCTCGCAGCGATCCAGTGATCATAACGTATGTAGTAATGTGAGGTGGCGCATCGAGCGTCCTACCGGCTCGTCGCGTTCGTCGCGGACATTGCCCCTAGCTCACTAGATGACGGCGGTGTAGCGACGACGAGCGACGAGTGACAATCATGAACGCAGAAGGCAATTATGAGGATCGAATTCACATTTTTCGCTTTACGATCTATGTACGAGACAAAGACTGACGAAATGCACACCCGCATGTAGACGTGAGATACACACGATACGCTTCGTTCCACCTCCAGGTAGCGCAGAGAACGCGCCGCTCGGTGTCGTTTCCGGCGCTGAAGACGGAACAATCATGCGGTTGCTTTACGATGCAACGCGACGAGATGGCGCACGTGTGTACTCTCCGAGCGATATTTGCAAGCATCCAGGAGGGCGAACGGTCAAATCGTTGAGTATTTACAAAGAGAATGACCACTCGTACGTGTTATGCGCCGGAGGCGCGAAAGAAGTCTTGCTCGCCTTTCGTCTGACGTGGTCGCGCGACAAGACGGGTGCGTGGGACTTCAAGTCCGCCGCGCTCGTCATACCAAAACCGGAAGATAAGCCAGGCACGCGAGCTTGGACCAAAGGGTGCGGGTACGTCGAACCGAGGGCGGAAAGTGACCAGCGAATCATGGACGTGGCCACGTACGCGCGCGACGGGGAAATGCGCGTACTTTACTCGACGAGTCTCGGTGCCGTGACCGTCGTCGCCATGAGCGAGATAAATCGAGCATGGCGTATGATTTCGTCATTGAAACATCATTCGTGTCCAGCGCTCGCCGTGGACGTGCTTGAACGCTCAAGGGTTTGGGCGTGCAGCGGTGGCACCGACGGTGGCATCGCCGTGTGGCTTCTCGACGATGCCGAAGTTGCCGCTCCCGTGTGCGTGATAGAACGCGCGCATCAGTCCGGCGTCAACGCCCTATGTATATCACATACGTCGGATGAAAACGTCTTTATCATCGTCAGCGGTGGAGACGACCAAACTTTGCGCGTGCAAGAGTTTCGCGTCGACGACGCGTCGGCATCGCCGAGTCGCCTCGCCGAATTCAAGTTTTCGCACAGCTCCGCGATGCGAAGCGTCTGGTCCGACGGCTCGCGTATCATTTCGACAAGCGTCGATCAACGAGTGAAAATATGGGACATCGCATCGCTCGACGCGCGGTTGGAAATTGTTCCTCGCGAAGGCGTCGTGACGCAAACGCCCGAACCAGAAGCCATCGACGTGCATCGCGCGCGAGACGGCGCGCTCACGCTCGCCGTCGCCGGACGCGGGTTCGAGTTGTACGACATCAAAACATAGCTCAATAGAATAGCACGGTAGTCATGCTTTAGATAGGAGGAGAGGCACACTCGCGATAAAATTATTTCTCGTCGTCCATCACAACAACCTTACGCCGACTTGGACGACGTGTACGCCGAAATCTTCGCGATCGCGTGCAGCATCGTCACGAACCCGATGAAGCACACCGACATCCCAAGCACCACCACGGGCGTGATCTTCAACCCCGGGCTCTCATCCGTGTAGAATCGCAACAGACTCCCCGAACCTTGCGGCGGTCGTCTGACGTTCCCCTCCCCCGAGTTCCCCGCGTTCGCGCGTCGTCGCACCGAACCTACCGCCGCTCGACATCGCGTCGTCAGTCATCGCGCCGGACGCGTTCGCCATCGCGCGCGACGCGCCGCGCGCGTCCACCGCGCGCCTCGCGTCGCCCGCAAAGTTGTTTCACATTCACGATTCCGCATCCGAGATCGTTCGCTCGTTCCTCGCGCGTCGCCGCGCGCGCTCGCGCGCGCGCGTCGCGGCATCGCTCGACCGCGTCGTCGCGCCGTCGTCGACGCCGCGCGCGTCGAGTCATCGCCGTCGCGCACCTGACATCGTCGAACGTCGAGCCGTCGATCAGTGCCGGGCGCGCGCCACACGACGACATGCCGCGCTCGCGGCGCGCGGCGCTCGCGCTCGCGCTCTGCGCGCTCGCCGCGCGGTGCGCGACGACGCGCGCGTTCGTCCTCAACCTTCGTCGGGAATCGACGGAGTGTCTGTACGCGGTGCGGGCGCGATGATCGATGCGAAGCGACGCGCAGAGTTTCGCGTCGCGTTCCAAACGACTGACGACGACGACGACGACGAAGCGCAGACGCTGCGCGCGGACGATACCGTGAATTGCGATGCGATGGACGTCGTCGTGCACGCGCGGTTCGTCCTGCGCGAA
>MDSX01058770.1_pt1 | contig 11854 bp, 9 predicted proteins | sample 811141 | NCBI WGS metagenome assembly MDSX01 (sample SAMN05326642, study PRJNA326480) | marine metagenome | isolation source: seawater | place: Atlantic Ocean: South East | collected 2010
AAATGATCCTGATTCAAGCCCCGAGTAATTGTCTAGCCGCATCTAAAGATGCTTCAAGCCCATCAGCATTGGACCCACCTGCTTGAGCATAAGTTGGTCTGCCTCCACCTCCACCAGAGATATGAGGGGCGATTTCTCGAATTAATGCAGAAGCATCTACTCGTTCAGCAGCAACAGTATTTTCAGTAACAGCAACGAGTAACTTTCCGCCACCATCACGGCTACCAAGTACTGCGATAGTCGGAACAGAGGAATCTAGTGTTAGTTCCTTAACCATGGCCTGCATTTGCTTCATTCCTCCATCAACTTCCATTACAACAATCCTGACACCTTCGACATTAGAAGTATCTCCTCCACTTCCAGATGTTCTTAATCGAACTATTTCAGCTTCTAATGCTTCAATTCTCTTCTTCTGGTCTTTCCATTCTGTGAAGAAACGAGTTACAGCAGAAGGTAAATCTTCAGGTTGAACTCCAAGAACATCAGCCGAACCTGTGAGAAGATCTTCCTGACTCTTTGCATGCTCTCGTGCTGCAGAACCCGCTAGGATATGCAGTCTTTCAACACCATCTTGCACTAATGTAGAACGAATTACACGAATGTAATCAACCATTCCTGCATCGTCATGGTGTGTTCCTCCACATGCCTGTACATCAAATTCTCCAATCTTGATTACTCGAATTTCAGAATGTTTTGGAGGACCTCCTTGATACAATTCGAAACCGAAACGAGCATCGGCTTCTGCTCTCGGTAAAACCATCTTCTCTACCATTGGACTAGATGCAACAACACTGTTTGCTAAATCTTCAATTGCATCTAGATCATTACGATCTAATCTACTATGGTGTGTAACATCTAATCGTGCGTAACGAGCCCCTTTGTTAGATCCTGCTTGCCAGACATGCCCTCCCAATACCTCTCTTGCTGCACCTCCTACAATGTGAACAGCAGTATGATGATCCATCAGTTGTTTCCTTCGTTTCCAGTCTAATTCTCCTTGAACAGAACCTTCTGATAAGGGCCCATCAGTGAGGTGAAGAACCACCTCATTAGATAATTGAGTATCAATCACTCTAACCGATTTCCCATTGGAAGAAATTAATCCTTGATCTGCTAATTGCCCTCCACCTTCAGGATAGAAAAGAGTACGGTCTAGAATAATCGCATGAGTTGCAACTCCTATGGCTTCAGTACCGATGTTAATTGATTCAGGGACGGGTAAACATCCTACAAGAGTGGCGTCAAACTGTACTTGGGATGTATCTTCGTAATATATCCTCTCAGTCGGTGGATATGTGTTAAAAATTGACGCAGAAGTCTCCGATTTTGCTTTGGCTAAAACACGAGCTTGCTCAGCATGACGAGCAGCCATTTCAGCAGCAAATCCAACGGGAACTGAAACGTTAGGCCATCCAGATTCATGAGCAATACTCACAACCATTTCAGGTTGTAATCCTCTCTCTTCGGCAAGTTTAAACAAAATTTGAGACGGAATATTTTCAGCATTACTTGAAATGTCTTTGAATGCAGTTCTTACAGCAGCTTCTCCTGCTCTCAACATCTCTCTGTAACGTGCTTCCTCAAGCTGTAATATTGTGAGTATATTCTCACGTTGCATCTCAGAAACCCTATTTGTAAGATTTACATCTAGATGATGAGCACCAATTTCTTCTAACCCAATCGAGAGTCCAAGATCGTCTTTCATCCTACAAGTTCTTCTAGCAATCATTCTAGCCAGATATCCTGCTTTAGAATTCGATGGAACCAATCCATCCGCCAACATATTGCAAAGAGCATGCATATGGTCAGGAATTGCATAAATAGATGACAATGGCTCTGTGATGGATTTCAATTGATCTACTGTTAGAGACACTTGTCTCTCAGATAATCGTTCGATTAGTCGATTGTATAGACTATCGACATCTGTTCCTACATCGATATTTAGAATGCCTGCTAAACGACTCAGTTCAGAAAGAAGGATATTGACATCCACTTCTCCTAGAGAATTAAGTCTAGAATCAAATGAGGAAAGTTCACGAAGCCATGCTACACTTTCTGGATAAATCGCCTCATAGATTGTAGGAGTTCCTGCAGCGGCCCAACAGAATCTCTCAAGTCCATAACCTGTGTCAATTATTTGTAAGGGCATTTCACTATACTTGATCCCTTTAATCTCCACATCTCCATCTTCATTCTCTTCAAGATTCATGAAAACAAGAGTAGCTAACTCAAGTCCTCCCACGATTACCTCTACTGCAGGTCCAGCATTTCCTCCCCCTGACCATGGATTCTCGACATACGATATCTCCATGGGATCTATTCCCAAATCTTGAGTAAATAATTCGTCACAAAAACGAATTGTTTCGTCAATCCAATAATGAACATCGCCATCAACTGGCCGATTAAAACAGTGATGTGCCATCATTTCAAATGTAGTCAAATGACGACCAGATCTTCCTACCGCTGCAACATCAGTCAAACGAATACAAGGTTGAGAAATCGTTAGAGGATTAGCAGGAGGAGGTACTTCTCCTGATGTAACATGAGGTTGGAAATCGGCAATGCTAGCAATAGTTAGATGGATGTCATCTCTCCATCTAGCGATTATAGGATACGGATCGACTGCTGTATGTGCACGCTTCTCAAAAAATTGAATGAAAGTATCTCTCATCACATCTTTCAATGCTTTACCCCGTTGATCGAATCCTTTTACAATTGGTGCTCCAATAAAGGTATATTCGTCTTCATCAGTATCTCCGCTAGTGGTTCTTTCATGATCTCTTGTCCAAAACCAAAGGTCTGAAACTCGACATTTTTTCCTTGCAAAACCATTCTCATGGAAATAAGGAGAATCGATGTCCCCGAACGTCATGTCAACACCCTATACCCCACGGACTCACTACCGGCACTTCAAGACAACCTGCAAACAAGCCGAGAAGTGCGATTCTGTCCGCAATTGACATGAAGGCAGTCACACGCGGGTAAGGTATGGACGAACCATCATGGAAGGCACATGCAATCCGTGAGGATGAATCCACTGTACGGATCAAAAAACATGGTTCGATGAAAGTTGATGCGATGATGGTCGCAGATCAAAACCTTTGGAACGATCTTGCTGACGATAGATCTCCCCAACAGGTTGTGAATACTGCATCTATGCCTGGAATTGTTGGAGAAGCATGGGCTATGGCTGATTGGCATTATGGATATGGATTTCCGATTGGAGGTGTTGTAGCGACTGATATTGAAGCGGGGGAACAAGGAGGAGCAATCTCTCCAGGAGGAGTAGGATTCGACATTAATTGTGGCGTACGCTTACTTTCAATCGATTTGGAAGTTCCAACGGGCGAAGATCGAAAAGAATGGGCACGTAGAATTTTCAATGCTATTCCAGCAGGGGCTTCATCCAAGGGCGGAGTCAACATCAATGAAACTGAACTAAGTTCTATTCTCGCAGGAGGAGCCTCAGCGGCGGTAGATCTAGGATTAGCAGAAGATCGAGATTTACATTCAATTGAAAGTTATGGACTATTGGAAACAGATGAATATGCAGTCTCTGAACGTGCAATGCAAAGAGGATTACGGGCTCTTGGAACACTAGGAAGTGGAAATCATTTCTTAGAATTACAAGTTGTAGACAAAGTTGTAGATGAAAAGGCTGCTTCTGCATTTGGACTTGTTGAAGGAGGATTGACTGCAATGATACATACTGGCTCGAGGGGATTAGGGCATCAAGTATGCAGTGAACATGTGGATAGAATCGAACAACAATATCGAAAAGATGGAGGAGAATGGGTAGCAGATCATTGGGGGTATTCATTACCTGATCGTCAGTTAGCGGCGGCACCAATTCATAGCAAAGAAGGTGCAGCATATCTTGATGCAATGCATGCTGCTGGAAACTATGCATTTGCAAATCGATCAGCATTAACTCAAAGGCTTCGTAAGACATTACGTAAAATTACAGGAAGAGAAGCAGATGTAGAAGTTGTATACGATGTGAGTCATAATATTGCAAAAATTGAGGATCATGTTGTTCACGGTAAATCATGCAAATGTTGTGTGCATCGTAAAGGTGCCACCAGAGCCTTAGGTGGAGATCATTCTGAACTAATGTCAAAATTTGGAACTATTGGACAACCTGTATTGGTTCCTGGAGATATGGGTACATCTTCATGGGTTTTAGCTGGACCTCGAAGAGGTTCAAACCGTGCATTTGCATCATCATGTCATGGAGCAGGAAGAAGGATGTCAAGAAAGGCTGCACGTGAAAGTATAGATTCAGCAGATCTTCTTTCTTCACTTTCGTCGAAAGGAATTGAGGTAAGAGCGAGGACTCCATCGATTGTTGCTGAAGAAGCGCCTGCAGCATACAAAAATGTGGATGAAGTAATCATGCTAACAAACAATGCTAATCTTGCAAGACCAGTGGCGAAACTATCGCCATTGGCTGTAATTAAAGGATAATCACTTCTGCCTATATTCTAGACGAATAATATCAGATTGACCATCTAGTTGTTCATTCCAAAAATCTTCGATTACTTCTCCATTTCTAGTGGCAACAATCTCATGTGTATCGTCAACTTGTTCCCAATCGCCATAAGATTGTGGGAACTCTTCATCCCAAATCATGAACCAATGTTTCATTGAAATATTAATTTGGAAAGGTGTCTCCACATGAAGATAGGCTGTGACTTCCTGAGCAGATGCACCTTCTCCATAAGGTCTGGCATCGTGAGTATGGACGAATTTCATACATCCATCAGTTGTACCTGCACCTTCATTCTCTAATGGTGCAATTTGTTGTAGATCACCGTTTTCATCTGCAATCCAAATATCCAGATAAACGTGATCATGAGTTACTGCAGCTCCATGCCCATTTAGACACCCATCTTCTATTCTTTCATCATCGGTCGTAACCCCAAAATCTTCGAAAACTACTGACACTGCTACGAATCCAACAAAAACTAAGACCGCCGCAACTAGTATACTCTTCTCTGAGACCATAGGCTGCGGACACAGGCGAGTGTTTTCAAAGGAACGGCGAAATTAGCGAATATGGGTACACCTTCAACCTCACCTATTTGGTGGGAAGATGCGAAAATACATCTTCGAAAGGTAGACCCAATTTTATCGAAAATTATTGATTCTGTAGAAGAACCACCACTACAGGGTCTAGGAGATGTAGTAATCACAATGTGCAATGCAGTAGTGGGTCAACAAATATCTGCCAAAGCAGCAGATGCAATTTGGTCTAGATTCATTCATTTTTTGGGAGGTGAATTTGACTCATCTAAAGTATTAGAATCTAATGAAGAATCATTGAGAGGTGTTGGATTATCTAGGATGAAAATTCGAACATTAAAAGGAATTTGCGATTCTGCTAAATTTCTAAGACGAATTGAATGGGATTCAAAAAGCCAAAATGAAATTCAAACTATCATGACAAAAATTTGGGGAGTTGGACCATGGACTGCTGAAATGGCGATGATTTTCTCTCTACATTTACCCGACATCCTCCCTTTAGGAGATATAGGAGTAATTCGGTCAATTGAAGCATTAGAAGGCGTAGGAGAAATGAATGATTCAGAAATATTGGAAAGAGCAGAAATATGGAGGCCATACAGAACATGCGCAGTATGGTACCTTTGGAGACAGCACGATGATGAGCCAGTATTGTATTGACTACATACTGAATCGTCGCTTAGGATGATTTGGAATCATTGGTGCAGCACCAGTCTGAATCCCATCCGCTTCTTGCATTATAATCGTGAGAAGTGTATGCACCAATTCACGCAATTCTTCAACTTCCGATCGTAATTCATCCATAGATTCACCTTTAGATGAATTCTTATGCTTACTTGTTATTGCCATTTTATCCCATCCGAGGGAGTTATCCCTCAAGGCTAACGCCCGATATTTAGAGTCTATAAACTTGCAAGAATGTTCATTCTCGATATGCAGTTTATAACAAAATATGATAATTGCCAAGAGAGCCACTGGCGAGAATTGAACTCGCGACCTACGCCTTACCAAGGCGTCGCTATACCCCTAAGCCACAGTGGCGTCAACTTCACGAATCGGGACTTCGGTTTAATCGCTACGGAAAAAAAATCCAAAGATTACATTCAAGAATTGCATCATTGGCAATTTACAGTACTTCATATACGAATGCAACCTCATAGGAGCATGATTGGGACAAATATGCTGATTTACAGTTTGACAGGAGTTGTGGTGTTACTGTCAGTGATATTATTCGTTCGAGTAATTCGTTCAAGACCGACTGTATCTCCTGATCCTTGGCAAACACCATTGCCAATGAATTCAGCTCGGCAAAGAAGGAGAGCCCCTCAACCAATGGTTGTTCCACCTCCCCCCCAAATGTTCCAACAAAGATAATACTAGAAAGAAATTCATCACTTTTGGAGAATTCCTCAGGCGGTAGCGTGAAAACCAAAAGGGTACTCGGATAGATTGCTGCCGAGATCGCATAGCCTGGTATTGCGCATGACTGGAAATCATGTGGGATTTTCCCTCCGGAGTTCAAATCTCCGTCTCGGCGCCATTCTAACAATAATCATCGGTGCATTCATGACCGGCCTTGCCTTGATGTAATCATGAAAGAACCCGAGGTGCTGGATGGGATTGAACTCCCCGACGACATGCCTCGTCTTTCTGATACGAATTTATTGACAAATACTAGAAATTGGCATCCTCGTTTAGAATCTCTTGATAGAATGATTACTGAATTCCCTTACATGTACTCATTAGTTCGTAAAAATTGGACTAGCACGCACCTGATGGCAGTTGGACTTGCCATTCTAGGATCTATTGCTGGTGCTTGGGACTTAGGAGTAGGAGAAATATCAAGTGGAGGAGATTACAATACAATGGGCATTAATCCATTTAATCCTGATTCAGGTATTCTTCAAGCAAATGCAGCAGCAATATTCCTTACCTTTCTCAGTGGAGCATTATGGATTGCATCTATAGGCATCAATTGGACTATTTATCCACTTATGCGGTCACATTCACTTTATCTTATCACCGGAATAATTGCAGTACAAGTTGGAATGGTATCGGTACATTCATCTAATCCAGAATTCCCCTCAGATACGGGATTATTATCCGCATTACCGGTATACATCTCCAATATTGTCATGTTGTTTATATTGACAGTAATTCTTAATCGATCGGTTTCCGAAACAAGAGACCTTCATGTCGAAGTACATCACCCTCATCCCGATCCTAGGGAACAAAAACGTGCACAAAGGGATCATAGTCTTGCGGGATGGACATTAATGCTCTTCTTGTTTGCAGTATTAGTGAATATCTCTGCTTGGGCTGGAGCACATCACGTCTCCCCTAGACCTCCATTTGAATCATCCAGAATGTTCACATATTTTCTTCATCTAATATCAACTTGGACTTTCATAATTATTTTCAACCTTATTCTGTGGTATCCACAATTTATGTTAGGAAATAGTACAACTACCATAGAATCGGAAAGATCAAGACAAGCAGGTATAGAAGTAAGTGCAACAGACAATTCATCAGGAACATGTCCTCACTGTGGAGAAGTAAGTATGATGCAAATGACTGATGAAGGGATAATAGTCGGCCCATGCCCTAAAGAAGGGTGTGGAGACGTGAATCCTGTTGGCCAAGATTGTAACAAATGTGGAATGGAGATCCCTTCTGCAATTATGTGTCATAACTGTGGAAGGGAGACATCAGTATCCGATTTATTCCCATTAGAGGAGGCATGGTGATGAATCTTAAACAACTACGCGAATCTGTCCCTACCATTTCTGAAGACGGGCCAATATATCTTGATAATGCATGTGTAACTCTTAGACCACAACCAGTTATTGATGCTATCAACCACTATTACACTAGAGAACCATCTTGCGGTGGAAGAAGCGCCCATAAATGGGGCATGGCTGTAACTAGAACTGAATTTTCTGCAAGAGATGGAATTGCAAAATTAATTGGAGCAGAGGGGCCATCCGATGTTGTTTTCACTAGAAATACAACCCAAGCAATTAACCAAGTAGCACATGGAATCAATTGGTCTAAAGGAGACATAGTTGTCATTTCTGATAAAGAACATAATTCAAATTCAATTCCATGGAGAATGCAAGAAGGTGTGGAAGTTAAGGTTACTAAAACAGATGAAGATGGACGTTTCAATCTTGAGCACTTTGAACAAGTATGTTCAGAAGCTGGAAGTAACCTTAGAATGGTTGCATTGAGCCATTCACGTAATCTTGATGGAACTTCTATTCCTGCTAAAGAATGTGGAAAAATAGCAAAAGATCACGATTCTCTATACCTACTCGATGCTGCACAATCTGTACCCCATCGACCTGTCGATATTAGAGAAATAGGAGCCGATTTTGTTGCTTTTAGCATACACAAAATGATGGGACCTTCTGGAATGGGAGCACTAATCGGTTCTCCTGATGGATTTGACCAATTGAAGTCTATTGCAGCAGGAGGGCAAACTGTTTCCCATTCTTCATTGGATGGATTTACATTCAAGCCAGGAGCCCCTCATTTAGAAGGCGGGCTAGGACATTATGCTGGATATTATGGCACAAATTCTGCTGTTCAAATATTAAATGAATTATCTATGGAACAGGTCCATCAAAGAGAAGTCGAAATTAATACAATCATTTCTAAAGGAGTGAAGAATTTAGATGGAATTTCAATCATTGGCCCTGAATCAGCAGAAGAAAGAGGAGGAATTACATCTATTTTGATGGAAGGAAGAGATCCGCATCAATTCTCAATGTTATTGGATGAAGCATTTGGCATATATGCAAGAAGTGGACTTCACTGTGTAGACCCTTGGTTCCATGAAAATCAAACACCTAGAGGTTCATTGAGATTTTCATCATATGCCTACAATACAATAGATGAAGCAAAGTTAGCAGTAGAAGCAATTTCTGAACTTGTTGAAGCTATTCCAAGAACTTGAGGTTCAAAGATTTGGAGTGATCTAGGATGGTATGGTATCACGGATTTATCATCGAAACTATTCTAGAATTATTTCCAAAGAAAAATAGGGAGTTTTTGATTAAAAGTTTCAAAATTTTAGGTTGGACTCTACTTCTTTTAGGAATTATTGCGATTTTAATCGGATACACTACTTCTGAACCGCAGTCTGGTTTCTCTGGACTTGGGAATGTGATACTTTTTCTCGGCGGTATAATTTGTTGTTTAGTGGGATTTTCCTTTATCACGGGATGGTTTTCTGTGTGGCAATCAAGAAGCCTGTATGGTTATGATTATGATTATGAACACTCTTGGTCAGAAATCATAGGCAATATGAGGAATGAGGATTCTAGTGCTTCTGGATTTGTCGTTGCTATTGTTTTAGGTTTAATGATGATTCTATCAGTATCTATTGGAGCACTATATTTCTTCGCTGACGAAGATGGTCTAAGTTTCAGTGGCCCCTCACCTCAACTAATTGATTGGCATTATGATCATCTTTCAACAAGTGGTTTCGATGAAATGGGGGATTGGTCAGGAAACGGAGTTCAGGCCTGCATCATTGATACAGGAATTGAATTGAATCATCCGCATCTTCGAGATATTCAATTAGCAGGATGGTTAGACTTGATAGATAACAGAAGCGAACCATACGATGATGAAGGACATGGGACCGCTATGGCAGGTATTTTAGTCGCTCATGGAAGTATTCCAGGTGTTGCCCAAGGTGTTTCTCTTCATGTGGTTAAAGCATTGGACTATTCGGGTTCAGGAAATGACGAAACCATTGCGTCTGCAGTGAATTGGTGCATCAATCAAGAAACTGATATCATAAGTATGAGTTTGGGGGGAAGCCCAGGATTCAGATTCTTTGGACAATCAACTGATGAGTCAGAAAATGCAGTCCAGGACGCATTAGATTTGGGAATATTTGTTGTTGCGGCAGCAGGAAATGATGGTGGGCCAGACGATGATGGAGACGTAGAAAGTCCGGGTTCTATTCAAAGAGTCATTTGTGTAGGTGGACATGATAGATTTGGAGAGATATGGGAGGGAAGTAGTGAAGGAGATAATGATGGTGGTTTCTTCCCACCTCGATTACCAAATAGTGACCCTGATATGAAACCAGAAATTACTGCTGGAGGGCATGAAGTAGCAGTATTGATGGCTACAAATTCTAGTGGTTTCACTGAATATGGATGGGGTTCTTCTTCTGGTACTAGTGCAGCAACAGCATTTGCAACAGGAGCTATTGCATTAGCTCTTGAGGGTTCACCGAATCTTAAACCAGGAGCAGTTGATGGTGGACAAGATGCTATTGAATCTGTAAAGAATCATTTGATGAATTCTGCAAGTAATGGAAACCCAGAACATGATGATTTACTTGGTTATGGTAAATTAAATGCTGCAAAATTGTTTGAAAATGTAAATGGCGAATCTCCGATAAATAATTCTCAGAATGAATTACTTGAATTCCAAGATGATTTGCTATCTTCTGTTACTACAAATAAAGTCCTAATCATCGGGATTGATGGAGTAAGAGGAGATGTCGCAAATATCGTTTCTTCAGAAGATAATAGTGCATTCGGTAGAATGCAACAGGAAGGCGCATGGACATATTCTTCCGATGTTGGGCCCATTTCAGTATCTGGACCATCATGGTCGAGCATGTTAACAGGGGTTTGGTGTGATAGGCATGGAGTTTTTGATAATGGATTCGAGAACCATAAATTAGATTCTAACCCCGATATTTTTGAATTAATTGAATCTCATGACTCATCACTTGATACTACAAGTCTCGTGTACTGGGAACCAATAGATAGTACAATAATTGGCAATGATATAGCAGACACTCAAGAACGATTTGAAGAAGACGAAGACCTACATTCTAGAGCAATAGAAATACTTCAAGACGATTCTTCCTTGGATGTCTTATTCGTTGCGTATGATGATCCAGACTATGCTGGACATAGACATGGTTTTTCCCCTCTTTCGGAAGAGTATGTTGAAGCGGTTAAACTTGCAGATCAACGCGCTTTTGAATTGCTAGAAATATTGGATGAGCGTATCACAATCGGGGAGGATTGGTTGGTAATTATCACAAGCGATCATGGAGGAGGAGGAGCTTTTGAATTCTCACACAGTCCCTCAACAGAAATCGATAGAACCACATTAATGATGGTAAGAGGAGGAGATACAGTATTAGGAGAAATGGAAAATTCTGTGGTTGTTGATGTTGCAGTTACTGCTTTGAGACATATGGACATCCCACTTCCAACAGGATCTAATTCGCTTGATGGACGTGCTCTTGCATTTGAACCAAATTCTGAAGATGCACGATCGCCAGATTGTCCTAAACATATATCTTATACAATTGCAGAAAATTCCGGGACTATTACTGCAGGGTTATTGGGACTGAGTGGGATTTTGATAGCCGTATCAGTGATTTGGTACAAACGATGGAAATCTAAGTCAAACGACGAATAGCGACAATAGTCCCTCCACCTACCTCAGTGAATCCAACGGCCTGATTTTCATTCCAATCCTTCATATGACGAATCCATTGATTGAACACCTCAACTCTCATCTGCTGATCGGTAGAAGGTTTTCCAGAAGGGTAATCACCTACATCAGCAGTAGGTACTAAAGGTTCAGGAGTTAGTACAACTCCACCTAAACGTACCAAAGAAAGAGCATTGACAACATCTTGAACCTGCCCTCTCCAATCTGAGTGTACAATTACTACATCAGCAGGAACCGGGAGAAGAGCCCCCGTTCTAGCTGCTTCTGGAGTTGAGGCATTCGCTGCAAGCCATGCGGTTGCTTCACTTGACATAGATTCCCAAGAACCAAC
>MDSX01099833.1_pt1 | contig 11851 bp, 12 predicted proteins | sample 811141 | NCBI WGS metagenome assembly MDSX01 (sample SAMN05326642, study PRJNA326480) | marine metagenome | isolation source: seawater | place: Atlantic Ocean: South East | collected 2010
CTATAGAGCATTCTAGGTCTCTACCTTCGGCACTCAAGTTCAAGACCAACGTATGACTCAAAGCAAATCTTCTTCACTTAGGACTAACGTACAGGGCGATTCTTCGGTTCTTCGCTTCAAGGACGGTTGCCGGTTAGTACATCTTTCCAACACTGCGATGTTCCTCAGCGAATCCCAACGTATGAAAAATTGCCTGAATGATCTCGATCGTTTCGCCTCATCTGAAGTTTATTCACTACGAGACGAATCTGACCATTCGGTCGCAAATGTCGAAATTCGAGCTGGGTTACTGATTCAAATATCCGGACCTGCAAATGAAGCCGTTGCCGAACAGTATCATCCGCACCTGCGGTTATTCCTGGAGGAGCGCGGCATTCCATCTAGCGACATATCAGCACGTTTGGGCTTCATCGAATTCGGAGAGCGCACATTCCCTAAACTAGAAGATTGTGCCGAAGCGTTTATCGCGTGGAGTACGCTAAATTCTTCGCCGGTTGAATTACCCTTTCAACGACATCCAACGATCCGTGAATTTCTAAATGTCTTTGCGCGACATGGCCGTGAGGCAAAGGATTCGACCCGCAAATCTGTGGCAGACCTGTTTACACCGCAACCACCCGCATGGTGCCTAGTGGCAAGCACGAAGTACGGCTCCGTTGTCCAATATCCGCAATTTCCGACTGCACTTCTCCATTTAACCCGATACGGCGCGATTGATTCCGCGGCGAGAGACGAAGCCTTCCGGACGGCGATTATCGATATCGCTGCGATTGCCACACGTGAGGCAAAATGCGTTTTCGATCTGAGCGCCAAGAATCGCATTCTCACGACCGACACGTTCTTGGATTTGCTTAAGAGAACCGGAACGCAAGAGCACTACGAGCACGCACGTTCAATCGCTTATTCCGAAAAAGCCGTGACCCTAGACGGCAAGATCGCGCCAAAACTCGTTCAACGACTCAAAACTGATTTCCTGGTGATTTAGCGGTCAGGCCGCTTAGTCCTTGATGATCTGCTTCGCGAGGCTCGAGACTTTTCGAGAAAAATCTCCATAGGTGAACGGCTTAGCCACATAGAGAGTGACCCCATTTTCAACCGCGGCAGAGACAGCCTCGCCAGTAACCTTAACCGTTAGCATCATAAACAGCGTTTCCAATCCGGACTGTCGCATTTTCTTCAGAAGTTCCAAACCATCCATGCGCGGCATCAACCAATCGCTGATAACAAGATCGTAGTCGAGCTCTGTGCGGCTAAGCCGTTGCCAGGCCATCTCACCATTCTCGGCGAGGTGAACGCGCACAATCCCCATATCGCGCAAGATTTCCTGAATCAGATCACGAATCTCCTCTTCATCGTCGACGACGAGCACGCGAAGCGCCTCAAATTCTTTCGGAAATTGGAGTTTGGGCATGCGTCAAACTACTGACAGCAATAGAGTAGAGTCAACGCATTCACCGGAACTATTTTGGCGAGCGCCCTGCCTCCTGTCGAATATTGTAATAGTTACCGCCGAATATCATGAGAGCGCCAAGGAAAATCGCCCAATCGAGGCCTTCTTGATAGAGGAAATAGCCGACGATAGCTATCAATGGAAGCCGCAGGAACTGCAATGGGATAACGACCGTTGCATCCGCGTAACGGAAGGCGTGTGCTTCGCAGAAATGCGCCGACAATCCCATCAGTCCGACAATCAGCAGATACAGCCATTCGATCCCTTGCGGGGTCACCCATACAAAGAGCGCAGGTATCAAACCCATGGGTGACTGCACCAAACACATGAAGAACAGGACCGCGAGGGGTGCGTCGGTCATCACGAGCTTCTTGGTGCAGGTGATAGAACAACCGAAGAAGAACGCGCTCGCCATGACAACAAATACGCCGCTATCGACAATCTCTAACCCTGGCTTAAGGATCACCAGGATACCGGCAAAACCGAATCCGACAGCAATCAGGCGTCCCTTAGTGATTCGTTCACCGAGAAAGAGCACGGCAAGCAGTAAGACCCAGATCGGAATCGTGAACTCAATCGCGAAAACTTCCGCGAGCGGGAGCAAGGACAGACCGAACATCCAGGTCGATTGCCCCCCGAAATGCACGATGTTTCGGCCAATTTGCAGCTTGAGTTGGTCGGTCTTGATCAAATGCCAACCGAACCGCCACGCGACACAAAGCACAATAACCAGTCCGACAAGGCTCCGTATCGCCAGCATTTCGAACGTGTGAATCTCCGCCGAATGCAGTTCACGTATCGCAATCGCCATAAATGTGAAGGAAAGCAGCGTCCCCATCATCCAGAGCGACGCTTTCCAGACGGACGGATTGGAAACTGGAGCAGTGGCCATGTGGCCTTTTAGACCCACGCTTATGGCCTGTCACGCAACACTTGCGCGTGGCTCCGTAAGCCGTTTGGATTGGCACAACAACCAATATCACCCGTCCTCGGGTCACAATGAGGGAACCTGCGCCTTGTCCGCATTGCTATATTATTCGAAACAGGATCCTGCCGATCTATGGGCAGATGAACTTAAGAAAGCATTGCCGAAGGATATTGATGTCCGTCTTCATCCAGATATCGGAAATCCCGCCGAGATCGATTTCGCTCTTTGCTGGCAGCCGCAAACCGGGCTGCTCGCTTCCTTGCCGAACCTCAAGCTGATCTTCTCAATGGCAGCCGGATTCGATCACGTGCTGCAGGATCAGGAACGCCCGCAGCACGTTCCCATTGTGCGGATTATCGACGACACACTTTCAACCATGATGTCCGAGTTCGCCGTATACGCCGTGCTTGGGTTTCACCGCTATATGCCCGCGTTTCATCGCGACCAGCGGGAACTAAAGTGGCAACGCCGCTGGCCACGCTTTACCGCTGACACACATGTCGGTGTGCTGGGACTAGGCGCCATTGGAACAGACGTTGCGCGAAAGCTCGCTGTCTTCGGGTTCAAAGTTCACGGCTGGAGCCGGACGGAGAAAACCTCAAAGGGCATCACCTGCCACTTCGGCGAAGATGGTTTGTTCGAGATGCTGTCGCAATGCCAGCAGACCGTTTGCGTATTGCCGTTGACGAAGGAAACTTCGGGTATTCTAAACAATGAGACGCTCAACGCGATGCCGCGCGGCGCTTATGTCACAAACATCGGCCGGGGCGGACATGTCGTTGACCAAGATTTGCTCGATGCGCTCGACAGCGGCCAAATCGCTGGGGCTTTCCTTGATGTCTTTAACGAAGAACCCTTGCCGACTGACCACCGCTACTGGTCTCATCCAGACGTTGTCATGACTCCGCATATCGCCGGTGAGATCGTGCCTCGGTCCTGCGCAAAATCCATCGCAGCGAATATTGAACGCTTCCGCGAAGGAGATACGGTCATCGGTATTGCCGATCTCGATAGAGGATACTAAGCATGGTCCAGAATTCCGATTTCTATGACCTGATTGATCGCATCGTCTGCCTTGATATTGGCGCTCGTGGTGTCGCCGGCCTGTTCGAGCCGGCACGCGCACTCGTGGATGAACCGATGTCCCTCTCAGCGGCGCGCCATCTCTCGGAACTGAGCGCCGGAGACACTGTATTCATAATCACCGGCTCCCTCACTCGGGCAGGCGTGTCACCCGACATTGCTGAGAATGACGGCCCGATCGGCTCCGCTGTTCTGGCGCGTAGCCTTAGCCGCGGATTCAATGCCATTCCAGTGATCGTCGTTGACGCCTCGATCAAAGACCGCGTCGCCAGAATAGTAGAGTTCGCCGGCCTCAACGTTGTCAGTCACGAGCAGGCAAAGGTCGCGACATCCCTGCCCCGCTTTACGGGTGTCGCCGTAATGGAAAACGGTGCAATCGATGACCAAGAAGCTCAAGATGCAGCCGAACGGCTTTTGGAGGTATATGCACCAAAGACAGTAATTGCCTGTGAACGGGCCGGCCTCTCCGCCGATGGGACATACCGGAACGCGCTCGGACAGGACTACAGCGCGGGGCGCGAAAAGCTCGACTACATCGTCAAAGGTGCGCAGAACGCCGGTATCCCGACCATCGGCATCGGCGATGGGGGGAATGAAATTGGCATGGGCGCAGTAAAGAACGCAGTTGCCGAGCACATACCGCATGGCGATGTCCTATGCGCAAAGATGGCAACAGATGTCCTGATTCCGGCCGGCGTTTCGAACTGGGGTTGCTACGCTGTCGCAGCGGCCCTGGCGATCCTGCAGCACAACCCCAGTCTCGCACACACGCCCGAAGCGGAACGCCGCCTGCTCGACTTTTCTCCCTCCGCCGGCTTGGTCGATGGCATGTCCGGCATGCTCGACGCAACCGCAGACGGAATGCAGCCGGACGTTCATGCAAGCGTCGTCGAACTCCTATCACAAACCGTCCGTCGCGCCCTCGCGTAAAGTTTAACTGCTATGGCGACGACGACGCCCTATTTCCTCTGTCAGAGGTTGCACTTGGGGCAAGCTAATAATTGGAAAGAGACCAAACATGGCAAAAAAACTCAACGCGGGAGATATGTTTCCCGAACTGACCGTCAATATCCGCGGCGGCACATTTAACGTCAGGGATAATCTAGAGGCGAGATATAACATCATCTTGTTGTATCGGGGCCACTGGTGACCCTACTGCCGCCGGCAGTTAGCCGGCTATGAAGCACAAAAGGAAGCACTCGCCGCAACGGGGGCTAAAGTGATCCTAGCAGGAAGCGTCGATGGCGAGGACAAATACCCAGAGCTCGGCGTAGACATGAGCTACCCACTCGCTGTCGATATGACCCGCGAACAGGGCGAGGCCGTTGGTGCCTGGTGGGACGAAGGCCGTAAAATCATCCAGCCGTCCGAAATCATCATCCGGCAGGACGGAAGCGTGGCTTCGTCGACATACAGTTCTGGACCGATCGGTCGCGTGGAGCCTAAAGATGCGGTCAAATTGATCACGCTTTACGCATCGCGGGAGTAAGCGGACCTCCTTGGCACGCCAAAGAATCGGCACTACATACCCGGGGCCCGACATGTGGGCCCCCGAATTGAATTGACGCCGAGCAGGCGTGCCAGGAGATCGCATGACCATTGATATCCCGGGACCGACGTCCCATTCATATTTTTCGCAGCGTTTACGACTGCATTACGTCGACTGGGGTAACACCGATGCACCGCCGCTCTTGCTTGTACACGGTGGGCGTGATCACTGCCGCAATTGGGACTGGGTCGCAGAAGCGCTTCGTGACGATTGGCACATCATTGCACCTGATCTTCGGGGTCATGGGGATTCGCAATGGATGATTGGCGGCAGCTATAGCCTTTCCGACTACGTCTACGACATTGCGCAGCTGATTCATCAGACAAAGCATCAGCCAATTACAATTATCGGCCATTCCCTAGGTGGAGCAATTAGCCTGCAATTCACTGCCTTGTTCCCTGATATGGTGCAAAAGCTCGTCGCCATCGAAGGACTGGGTTGGCCGCCAGAACGGGTCGCGGAACAGGAAAGCGTTCCGGCGGAGGAGCGTATTTCCGGGTGGATAGAATTCACGCGCAGTATCGCCGGCCGGGCGGCGCGCCTATATCCGACAATAGAAGAAGCGTTCCAGCGCATGCAGGATGCCAACCCGCACTTGACGCCCGACCAGGCACGACACCTAACCGTACATGGCGTCAACCAGAACGAGGATGGAACCTATAGCTGGAAGTACGACAACTACACCCGCATTCGGGCGCCCTTCGGATTTCCCGAGTCCGAACGGCAGAAGTTATGGCAACGTATTACCTGTCCGACACTTTTAGTTCGGGGAACAGAAAGTTGGGCAAGCGACCCCAATAAGGACGGCCGGGCTAAGCATTTTCAGAATGCGAAGGTGGCAAATTTCGAAGGGGCGGGACATTGGGTCCACCACGACAAGCTCGAAGAGTTTCTCTCGACGATTAAAAACTTCCTCGCGGACTAGTCCGCATTCTTTTCGAAATAATGGACGCTGAAGAGATCGTCTTGATCTGACCAGACAGTCTTGGGCTCAAACCCCGCTGCCCGGCCAAGTGCCTGAAACTCCTCGATCTCGTACTTATGGGAGTTTTCGGTATGAATCTTTTCACCAGCAGCGAATGAGAATTTGCGCCCGCCAACGTTAATGCTCTGGTCGGACTGGCTAACCAGATACATTTCGATCCGACCGTCTACGGCATTGTATCTGGCGTCATGCGCAAAGCCGTCGATATCGACGATTGCATCAAGTTCATTCTTCATCCGTGACAGTAGGTTGAGATTGAAGGCGGCGGTAACCCCGGCTCTATCATTATACGCCGCGTGCAGGATTGCCTCGTCCTTCTTGCGATCCGCTCCGATAAGAAGACCACCGCCAACCCCCACATGATCCGCTATTAGAGTCAGAAACGCCTTCGCTTCCGAAGGTTCGAAATTACCGATCGTAGATCCCGGGAAGAATGCCATTTTCCGTCGTCCCGGCAGGTTTGCGGATATTTCGAAGGGCTGCGAGAAATCTGCGCATATTGCGTGCACGTCGACGGACGGATAATCCCCTGCGAGAACCTCGGCCGCAGCACGGAGATGTTCTCGAGAGATATCGACCGCGACATAGGACGCAGGCTGATCCAGCGCGTCCAGCAATACGCGGACCTTTTCTATCGAGCCGCAACCATATTCGAGTATGAGCGCGTCCGCTCCAACCGCGGCTGCCATCTCCGGTGCTTTTTCCCGCATTAGTAACGTTTCTGTGCGGGTTGGGTAATATTCCGGCAGCGCACAAATCTGCTCGAATAGCTTAGAGCCGCGCTCGTCGTAGAAGTACTTGCACGGCAACGATTTCGGAGATGCGGAGAGGCCCGCAATGACGTCGCCAAGAAAATCGTCCTCCGCCGGCGACAGATCGGTGAAGGAGGCGAGTTCAGATCGAGGCATGCCGGAAGCACTGTTGAGTAAAGAGCCGCACCTTAAAGGGGCGACAGGGACAGCGTCAAATGGCGCAGGTTCTAAACCCGTTGATGGTATCGCGACGCTCCGGCGTAAAGAAATTCCGGTAGGTATTGGTTACCATGCGGCTTCTTGTCGCCCAGGCACCACCCCTCAACACCTTCCGCGTCCCAAACCACGGTTTGGAATAATCTTCATACGGATCGACAGAAAATCCAGGGAATGGCAGGAAGTCACTAGACGTCCACTCCCAAATATTACCCAACATCTGTCGGCAGCCGAACGCACTATCGCCATCAGGGAAGGCACCCACGTCGACCGTGCCAATATAACGACCGTCTAGATTGGCAGGGCATTCCTCTAACGCGTCGTCTCCCCATGGATAACGCCTTTTCGCAACCCATCCCGCATCATAAGCGCTGGCTGTCTCCCATTCTGCCTCGCTCGGCAACCGGCGCCCGGCCCAATTGCACCAAGCGTTAGCTTCATACCAATTTACATGACTGACCGGATGATGAGACGGCAAAGGAGCCTCGCCATCAAAGTGTTTTACCCACCAACCACCATCGTCACCGCGGCGCCAATACACTGGATGTTGAGCATTAACGCCATCCCTCCAGTGTCGTCCTGCTTCATCCCAGAATCGGTCATCTTTGTAACCGCCGTCCTCAACGAAGTCGCGGTACTCGGCGTTGGTCACCGGCGCTTTCGCGATTCGGAATGCAGCCAAATGGATATCGTGGGAGTACTTTTCATTGTCAAAAATGAACTTCCCATCAGGCTTCGAGCCGAGCTCAATTGTCCCTCCCGGCACATCGACGTCACCAAGCAATGGGCCCGCATCGCATTCCGGCTGATTTGTTGCAGCACGAAACTCGGGCGCCGGGTAACCTAAGATTTGGCGTGTGTAGGTAAAGGCCTCATCGTGCATGTCCTCGTGAAAAGTCGTTAGCTGATACAGATATGCATCATCTCCGCCTCTCACTTTCTCTTCATCGAGACGTTCGATCATCGCTTCTTCAACCGCCCGCATATATTGGAACGTATCATGCAGATCGGGCAATTCGAGGTCCCACCGGGTGTCGTGATGCACTTTCATCGAGTCATACAGTGTATCTGTGCTCGCAAGTATCGGTGCACGTCCGTCAAGGCGCCTGAGGACAAAGAACTCGTGGAACCACGCAAGATGGCCGATTTCCCAAAGAAGCGGGTTTACGGTGTCGAGACGCGGGCCCATCAGCTGCTGATCATCGAGACCGTGGACCAATTCCAATGTCCGTGCCCTTGCGTCCATCAAATTGCCGATTAGGGTGTCTTTGGTTAGCACGTAACCCATTTAAACCTGCTCGTACGGTCTCTCATGAACATCACTATCATTACACCAGCCAAGAGAGGAGAACGGTCGGGCAACCGCGCTACCGCCAATCGTTGGGCAACAATCCTGCGGAAACTCGGCCACAGTCCGCGCACTATCACCCAATACGACGGCAGACCCTGCGACGCAATGCTAGCCATTCACGCGTGGCGTAGTGCCGACTCAATCTTGCGCTATCGCGACACATTCCCTCACGCACCGTTAATCGTATGCCTAGCGGGAACAGACATTTATCGATTTCAAAAGAGCCATCCAGAAGCCACTCACCAATCTATGAGACATGCTGATTCCCTCGTATGCCTCCACGATTGGGTTGACCGCGCCATCCCCAAGGCTCAACGGCAGAAACTGCACGTCATTCGCCAATCCGCGGCGCCCCTAAAACGCCGCCCACCCCTCCGTCGTCATTTCGAAATCTTGGTGGCCGGCCATCTTCGGGACGAAAAAGATCCGTTTCGCACTGCTCTTGCGACACGGCTGTTGACCGATTCAAGCCGTATTCAGATTGCACATTTCGGCAAGGCGCATGAACCGTCATATGCAAAGATCGCAGCACGCGAGATGCGCGAAAATCCACGTTATCATTGGTTTGACGAAGTTCCCAGATGGAAAGTACGCCAACAAATGTCGCGAGCGCGGGCGATGGTGATCTCGTCTCGCATGGAGGGCGGCGCCAATGTCGTATCAGAAGCGATCATGGCCGGTTTACCAATTCTTGCCTCCAAAATTGACGGCAATGTCGGTCTCCTTGGCGAAGATTACGAAGGTTATTATTCGGTCGAGGATGAAAAAGCACTTGCCGTGCTATTATCCCGTTTCGAAACGAACCCACTATTCCGAAAAACTTTGACGAGGCAGATACGTCAACAGCAGCCAAAATTCACTCAGCGACGTGAACTCGCCGAGTGGCGCGAATTGATAAAATCCATCACGAGAGAAGCGTGATCGGCTCCAGTTTGTTTGACTGTGGCAGGATGCGTCCGACAATGGCTGCAGTCGGATAGCCTGCACCCTTCAGCGCATCGATGCAGCCAGTAGCCTCAGCTTCCGGCACACTGGCCAGAAGCCCGCCCGCAGTTTGCGGGTCGAAAATCAGCGGAAGCAACTCTGATTCCCGCGCCCCGTTGCTTCCATTATGGATAGCACGACGCAAACGCACATTTTGCGGCTGCAAAGACGAAAATATCCCGTTCCGAACACAGTCCAGCGCACCGTCCAACAGTGGCAGCGCATTCAGGTCGAGTTCGACGTCAACTTCCGATGGCCGAGCCATCTCGACCAGATGACCGAGCAGTCCGAAGCCTGTCACATCCGTACATGCAGTAGCTCCCCGGGCGAACAGAACGCCAGCGCCAACGCGGTTCGACTTCACCATCGATCGAAGCGCGTCATCGATCCACCGTCCTTTCGCATCCCCGCGCATGTCGGCGGCGAAAAGCGTCCCGGTACCGAGCGGCTTGGTGAGGATCAGCCGGTCACCCGGTTTCATCCCTCCCTTGCGCAGGATTTTGTCCTTGTCGGCGAGGCCATTGATTGAAAAACCAAGCGCCAGTTCTGATGCTTCGCTTGTATGACCGCCGACAAGAGACGCACCGGCATCAGCCAGTACCTGCATCGCGCCCGACATCATATGAAACAGAGTTTCTTCCACTTTCGCTTCAGGACCGAAAGGAACCGAGGCGACGGCGAGCGCCGACTGCGGCTCTGCACCCATGGCAAAGACATCACCAAGCGCATGGTTCGCTGCAACTTGGCCAAAAATATAGGGGTCATCCACAAACGCCCGGAAGAAATCGACTGTGTGTACCATCACCTTGCCAGGCGGCACTTCCACCACGGCCGCGTCGTCCGGCTCATTCAAACCGATCAATACATCCGGACGCTTAACGGGCTCCAACATCTGCAGCGCGCGGGAAAGCACATCGGTTCCAACCTTGGCTCCGCAACCGCCGCAGCGCATCGCAATGGCGGAAATCTCCTTCAGCGCTTCGGCATCCGCAAGACCGTCGGCAATTTCGACGTCGTCATCTTCCTCCATGTCAGGCAGATCGTGATACTTCGCCATCCAGCGGAGATCGATCCAGTTCTTTAGCTTCCAGACCCAGCCACCTTCCAGAGCAAAGGACCACTTCGATCCAATTGCATACTTGTCGCCCGTGGAGACCAGGCTGAGAAATTCGCTCTGTGGGCGAAACGGCTTGAGCGGCCTGCCGGTCAGGGCACGACGCAGATTTTCCGCCAGCGGCGGGCCTTGGCGTACCGCAAAGACGCCGGCCTTCGGTCGTGGGTACTCGGCTACCGACGCAATATCTCCAGATGCAAAAATCCCGGGATGAGATACGCTTTCCAAGGTTTCCTTGACTGCAACAAAGCCCGCGTCGTCAAGCTTCAGCTTAGTCTCATCACGCAACCAGGAGGCGGCGCCAGCGGGTGTCACCCAAAGAATTTCGTCTAGCGCGAACTCCGCGCCATTCTCACAAGTTATCAAACCGGCGGAGACTCCAACGACTTTGTGCCCCGTATGCACTTTGATACCGCGTTCACGCAGAACGCGGTTGAACCGCCGACGCACCGACGGATTGTGGGATACAAGAATGTCGTCGGCATCCGTAAAAAGGTGGAACTTAATATGCTCCGACGATCGACCAACCGCTGCAAAATCCAATCTCAAGCGATGTTCGATCGCGAGCAGGACCTCAACACCGCCAGCGCCCGCCCCGACGCCACCAATATGAACATCGTCCGTTGCTGCGTGAACGCGTTCAAAAAGCCCCTGCCACCGTGTGACGAAATTGTTGATCGGTTTTACCGGAGTGACGAAAGCATCCGCTCCCGGCGTTGTCATACTTGGGGTCGAACCGATGTTGACCGATAGAATATCAAAGGCGACGGGCGGCCGGTTTCGGCAAATCACTTTATTGCTGGCATGATCGATCGAAATCGCTTCGTCATGATAAATGCGTGCACCCGCGAACATCGCCAGAGGCCTCAGGTCGATGTGCGTTTCGTCGAAGTCATAGTGGCCCGCGATATAGCCCGGCAGCATCCCGGAATAAGGCGTATGCACGTCCCGTGTGATCAACGTAATCCGCACGCCAGGCAGCGGTTTCATGCCAAATTTCTTTAAGACGGCTACGTGGCTGTGCCCGCCACCAACAAGCACCAGGTCCTTTACGACGGGTATATTAGATTTCATGAGACGAGTTCTATCAGAGGCTCCAGACTACAGAAAGCATCATGCGACTTGGCGCGATGTGCATCGCCTCACGATTTCGGTAATCGCAGCCGCCGTAACAACCTTCTGCCAATAGATTGGTTGAAAACAGGACGTGTTCAATAACGTTATATTTTCAGCCACATTTGAATCCGTGCTACGAAAGTAGCAACGACTTAAGGAAACGAACAATGCCCATCGACCAAGAGCTAATCGCGAGTGAATTCCCTGGCGCGGAGGGGCAGGTATACTTGGATTGCGCGGCGCGCGGGCTTACACCGAGACGGGCCAGAACCGCTGTAGACGCGGTGCTCGATGCCGGCATGGATGGAACAGGCGACAAGGAG
>MDSX01103577.1_pt1 | contig 11845 bp, 13 predicted proteins | sample 811141 | NCBI WGS metagenome assembly MDSX01 (sample SAMN05326642, study PRJNA326480) | marine metagenome | isolation source: seawater | place: Atlantic Ocean: South East | collected 2010
CAAGAGAGAAGAACTTGGTGGTGATGAAAGGATACACATAACCTTGGGTGATGATGATCACGTCCATTCATTGCAGAAGGGTCTAAAGGGAATCTTCACGGCCGCCGAATTCGCTGACATCATGGATGAGGCCCGCTCAAGATGTGCCGAACTCCGTGATTTAGTGAACGAAAAATTAGAAGGTGAGTGAAATGGCAAAGAGAACTCAAAAACTCGGTGCTACTGCAAAGTATGGTTCACGATATGGTGTAAGTGTACGAAGAAGGGCAGGGGCAGCGCTAAAGAAGAAGTCTCGAAATTATACATGTCCGGTATGCCATTACCAAAAGGTAACGCGTCAAGTAGCAGGTATATGGGAATGCAAAAAATGCGGTCATAAATTTTCAGGCGGTGTTTGGGAACCATTTACTCGTGCTACCGATGCCAATACCCGAGTAATCAGGCGTGGCATGGAAGGTGCCACAGCCACTGACATGACTGTGATTGCTCAACAAGCAGCCTTGGAATACGAACGCAAGTTAGCTGGTGAAGAAAATGTCAGCGATGAAGAAGAGTGAACCACTCAACTTATCTTTGCGAGTCACCAGCAAATATGCTAATTCTTTGTTTGCTGCATTAACTACAGAAGCGGAAGTTAGTCTTAACCAAGATATGATTATTGTTGAAGAATTCGAGCCGTTATTCGTAGATATGAGAGCACGTTGGAATACCGTAATGAGAGGACTTGCCGCTGCTCACGACGCATTAAAATCAGTAGAGTAAGGGGTGAACCTACATGGAACAACAACAACTTCAAAGCATCGTTCAAGAATTACAGATTATTCGAAGCCAAATCCAATCTTTAACAGCACAATACAACGAGGTATCCTTGACTATAGAGGCGCTAAATAATCAATCTCCAGACAGGGCGGTTTACCGTGCTCTTGGCGGTGTACTATTGGAAGTTGAAGATAGGGAATCCCTCGGGGATGATTTGGGATCAACTAAAGAAACACTTGAAACTCATCTAAGTAATTTGAACGAAAGAGAAGAAGAGTTACTTGCTGAGTACAAAGTTGCCACAGAAAACGCTGATTGATTGAGGGTTTTGATGTCAATAGATATGTCCCAATTGAGTGATTGGTTAGAAAAATATTCTTCAAATGGGCCAATAGCAATAATCACTCATAAAAATGGTGATATGGATACCATTGGTTCTGGAATTGTGCTATGTTCTGCTATATCAGCGGACTCCAAAACTTGTGGTATTTACATGGGTGGTTTGGCAAAAAAGATGCTCGATGAGGTTGACTATAACTTCTTCCACATTGACCCAAAGAGACCGGTTTTTCCTCGCACATTGGCCGGTTTGATAATTGTCGATTGTGCTTCACCTAGTCAGGTTGGTTTCCGGCTCCCAGACGTCCCTATTTGTGTCGTTGATCATCACTCTGCTGCATCTGATGATTGGCCTAAAGAAACCCTTGAGTTAATTGGGGATTGTTCTTCAACTGCAGAAATGATTTGGGAGTGGATGAAATTAGAAAATCTTGAACCTAGCCCAAATCAGGGTTCCCTCCTTTTGTCAGCAATCATATCTGATACTGGTCGATTCAAGCATTCTAGGCCTGGTTGCCATAAGAGAGTGTCCGAAATAAGTGAATTATCCGGAGTAAACCCTGTCGACATTATAGAAAAAATGGAAAGTGAAGATTTGAATCACTCTCAAAGAATATCAATCCACAAAGCGGTCTCCCGTTCTAAAATATCAGAGGTTGGGGAATTTATGGTTGCAATTACTAGGGCTGGTACCAATGAAGGATTAGTTGCCCACGCTTTACTATCATCTGGAGCACATGCTGCATTCGTTTACAAAAGACAATCAGATAATGTTAGATTAAGTGCTAGGGCTAGTCAAACAGCTACAAAAAAGGGTATTGATTTGGGTAAATTTATGGAAAATTTAGCCAATAGATTGGGTGGAGAGGGTGGTGGGCACCCTGGTGCAGCCGGTTGGTCAGGAATCTGTGATGAAGTTGAATTGGAATCAATTATATTGGCGAATCTAGCATAAGGAGTGATAAAATGAATGACATAAAACTCCTCTTAGAAAAATTAAATCTTGGGGTAATTGAAATTTCTGACCTACCAAAGGATTCCATCTTTCTAATAGCATCAAGCATGATTTTAGAAAATATACCTGGGCCCGATGAGATTCTAACTCTATTAACTCCACTTCAACGAGATTTAATTGGGCTACAGGGCTTGTTGATGGAAGGAGATATTGCTAACGCGAGTGTGACAAGTTCTGAACTATTGGAACGTTCTAGATCGGGTGAGGAACGTGATTTAGAATGTGAAGTTAGAATTAGAATGGAACGTGCACTACTTGCCTTAGAGGGCCAGGAAGTTTCTGGTGCAGAACTAAGGTGGTGTGCTGAAAGACTCAATGCAATATCGCCCCACTCGGCTTTGCATGGTATTGCAATGCTAAATCAAGCTACATGGCACAGTAATCGTGGTGAGGTTATGATGGCTTTAGCAGTCCATGCTGACATTACCAAAGAATCAGGATTCCCCAATGAAATAAGAGGATTATCTCGTTTAGAGGTCGGCCGAATTTTGTTATCAATGGAAGATCTAGATTCAGCAATGAGGCACCTATGGACTGCCAGGCATTTATTTCTCGAATCAAATATGGAGGCGGAATCACTTGTAGCTTCCCTCGAATGGTTAGATATAGCCTTGGAAGAAGTTGTAGATGATGCTCCACGGATGGATGTTAGAATTGAAAATGCTCAACCTCGATCTTCCCCTGGTTCTTCTTGGATACCTTCCAACAAACTAGATGTTGTAGAATTGATAGAAAATATAATACCGATTTTATCAAGAGATGTGAGCGGTACTGAACGTAATGATTTAGGAATGATAATCGACGCTGCAATTATGCTAAATAATCAAAATTGGATTGAAACGATAAGCACAAAGAAGGATAAAATTCAGGACGAAAGACTACTAGAAGCTCTCCAATCATGATTGATTATTTTTTGAATCTCTTCTTCTCCCCAATATAAGTCAGCGGGAATGTCAACACACCAACCAACTTCGAGTATTTTTTCATCATTTGAATCCCAACCGTATGGCTGTGGTTCTTCGTCAACAATAACTCTGACCACAACACCATCTTTGACTAAATCAGTTTCGAAATTTGTTGCAATACCTAGAAGTCCTGACTCTTCATAAAGTTCCCTTAATGCAGCAATATCATACGTTTCATTTTCTATCATTGAACCACCAGGTAATTCCCAGCCACGTTCTTTATGTCTAACCATTAACCAACATGGCATTTCTAATTCTTGCGTTGGAATCGCCCAAACAACGACCCAATTCGTTTCGCTATTCATTTCTCATCATCTCTTGAATTCTTTCCGCCAATGATTTAGCTTCCGAATCTCCTTCTGCTGCAAGACGCCTAGCGATGAAGAATGCCTCAGAAATTCCGTCTTTAGTCAGCAATTCTTCTGCGATTTGTAATTCTGTTAATCCTTGTTCTTCGGTGCTTTCACCAATTGATGAAATCGTATCTTGATGTTTATTTTCGGCTAAAGATTGCATGCGGGTGAGAAACTCTACTCTATCTGATATATCTGGTGATTTCCATGGTTTTGTGGTTCGCCCATCAATTTTGTCTTCCATTCTTTTCCTAAATTCTTCCCTAGATTTTAGGCTAGTGGAATGTGCTTGGGCTTGATCATAACAAAACCAGGCTAAGTCATATTCATTTCTCCTTTCATGGAGTTTACCCATTCTATCCCAGGCTTCATGATTCGAGGGTCTTTGGGCTAGTAATTTCTTGGTTAAATCAAGATACTCCTCTTCAAATCCATGTTCTAGTAATCTTTCCATTCTTCTGGAAAATAAAATATTTGCACGAGGGTCAGTGAAATCTAGCCGTCGTATTCTCTCACAGAAACCCTCAACACCTCCTTCTTTCATGGTTAAATTCCACCAATCATCTGGATCTAATGGATCTACTGATAAAGCGGCTTCAAGTAAATTTGATGCTGAATCCAACAAGTTATCTTTGTTAATTTGGGATAATAGTTCGGGATCACGTCCTAGGATTAGAAACACCTCATCCAGTACAGACCGTATACCTTCATTATCGTGCAATGATACTTTGATTTCAAGTAAAATTCTCCAATTGTCTGGATGAGTAAAATCGTGTAAGACTGCTTGTCTAGCACTCTGTTCTGCCCAAGACAAATTTGTGATATCTTTTTCATTTAATTTGAAGAATTTCTCTGCTTGGCTTCTGTACCTGTTACCAAGGCTCCTTCTTGGATGTTGGAGGCTTACACCGATATCGGCCGTCCTCATGTTACTACCTCATAATACGCTTTGATACGGTTTACGATCTATTCCAGGAGGTAGAGTTGCATCGATTCCAATCTTACTTGTCAACCCGTCTTCTCCCCGAGATGGATCTAAACTTGAGCCTTTTTGATTTGATAAAATCAAAGTATCTTTGTCTGGTTGCCATCTTGTCATCAATGCCCATTCTACCCGAACCGGATTAGAACAATCAATATCAGTATCAACAACAGTGACCTGCTTCATAGAACCATGACCATGTAGAGCAGCTTTGATTGCCTTCATGCCATCGCCGTCTTTCTTGGGTTCTATTGCAACAACTGCAGACAACCATCCGCTTCCGCCATCTGTCATGTATACATCTGAACAGGGCACAACTTCGTTGACCGCTGCTTTGATTGTTGGTGCCCTAGGTAGACCCATTAATGTTCGATGTTCAACCTCTGCTGGAATAAGGGCGTGGAAAACAGCCTGGTTTCTATGATGAACTGCATCGTATTGGATTACTGGTTCTTGCCTAACATCGTCTACTGTTCCAGTGATGTCTACATATGGTCCTTCATCATCGTCTGCCAATGTAATTTTGGCTTCCATGGCATATTCCGAATCAGCTGGCACCTCAATACCATTGGATAATGTGACTAATTCCAGTGGCTTACCATGTAATTTCTCGTGCAACGCTGCAGCAACAGTTAATTCATCTAAGTCATGAGTAAATGACATTGCGGCGGCTAATAATACAGTAGCGTCCGGCCCATTAATTACAGCAATGTCAATTTCTTCTCCATTTGCCCTAGCTTTATCGGTCATGGTCCTTAGATGCCTTGGCACAAATCTAGACACGCAATGATTTTCGTCTCGAAGAAATTGCCGATGGAATGACATATTTCTAACACCTTGATATTCAGCAATAATGACAGAAGCGGATTGATATCGCCCTCTGTCTTCTGGGTAGTGCCATGGAATTGGTAATTTTGTGAGGTCTACACATTCTTGAGTATTTTCTAGTACAGGGGCATTCTTTGAATCGACTAATTGGGGTTCTGAAGGATTAGCCATAGCCCATGCAAGAACATCGATTAATTCGCCTGGACTAATATTGAAAATTTCGCACAAACGATCTCTAGCGAGGACATTTACTGCCGACCTAAGGCCATCTGATTCTGGAATATTATTGAATACTACAGCCTTGTGATTTATCAATTCAGAATGATTCAGCATTCCGTGATTGACACTAATTGGGTCATCAACTTCCACAGCTCCTACCAATAGGTCCCTAAAGGCCATGATTGCTACCCGACGCGACTGCTGCTTGAATGTTGGTGAAGATTGGCCACTATACACCACACCTTTGGTGAGTCCGTCACGCTCTTATATGGGGGGTAGGTCGGCGGGGCGTTCCTTCGAGGTGTTTGTACTGGGTCGTGGTTTGTTCTCTGGACCGAAAATGAAGAAGGATCGTAAGAGGTTCCGTTGGAACGAAAGGAAATTCAAGAACCGTGAAAACAAGAGGCGCCAAGGAGGCGTTCTCAAGCATGATCCCCTTCGAGGGTCAACTCAAGCTAAGGGTATTGTAATCGAAAAGGTTGGAATTGAGGCTAAGCAACCAAACTCAGGTATTCGTAAGGCCGTCAAGATTTCACTAATTCGCACAGGAAACAAATTGACCGCATTCGCACCAGGGGACGGAGCAATTTCTTTCATCGACGAACACGATGAAGTACTCGTCGAAGGAATTGGAGGTAGAATGGGTCGTTCATACGGAGATTTGCCAGGAGTCCGATTCAAGGTTATCAAGGTCAACGGAGTCTCTCTTGATGAGATGGTTCGTGGACGAAAAGAAAAACCGATCAGGTGATTTTCATGACAGAAAGCGAACCACAACAAGCTGCACCGATTGCCGGTATCGGAACAATGGTATTTGGCAAATGGGACGCACAAGAAGTTGTATGCGGAGACCCGGGTTTAGCTCCCTACATCAATCTAACAACAATAGGCACCCCTCATAGTGGAGGAAGGCATGCTAATGCATGGTTTGGTAAATCAAAACTATCTGTAATTGAGAGATTCATCAATAATCTAATGAGAACTGGTAAATTTAGCGGTAAAAAACAACATTGTGCAAAAGCATTTGAATCAGCTCTCGACAATATCGCCGAGAAAACTGGTGAGAACCCACTTCAACATTTTATCAATGCAATAGTAAACTCCGCCCCCTGTGAAGAAACCACACGAATTAAGTTCGGTGCTGTGAGCCAACCAAAGGCTGTAGATTCCTCTCCAAGTAGGAGGCTCGATGTGGCTTTGAGGAATCTGTCAGTAGGCTGCACTTCAGCCACTGCAAAGAGTACTAGAACTCTAACTCAGGGTATAATTTCCGAACTCAATAAAGCCGCAGCGGGTGATGTCGCATCATTTGCTGTTGGTAAGAAAGATGAGATTGAAAGAATTGCAGCATCCGCACGATGATGGCAATTTCCAACACGGGGGACTTTCGTTTTGTATCACGTAGTGATACAATCGGATTTATGAACCGATGTCAGGTCGCCGGCCCAACTAGAGGTTGAGAAAATGGGCCGAAAGGAAGACAATATTGCAAGAGCAACAGAAGTTATGCATATGCGTGACAGAATTAGGAATCTAGCAATCGCTGCACACATTGACCACGGTAAAACCACACTCTCCGACAACTTGATTGCCGGAGCAGGTATGATGTCCGAAGACCTTGCCGGTAAATCCAGAGTATTGGATTTCGACGAACAAGAATCAGCACGGGGGATTACTATCAATGCGGCAAGCGCTTCTATGGTTCACTTGGTAGGTGAAGATGACTATCTCATCAACCTAATTGATACTCCAGGGCACGTCGATTTTGGTGGTGACGTTACTCGAGCTATGAGAGCTGTAGATGGTTGTATAATCCTTGCATGTGCTGTTGAAGGTACCATGCCTCAGACTGAGACTGTAGTCCGTCAGGCATTGAAAGAGAAGGTAAGGCCTGTACTGTTTATTAACAAGGTAGACCGTTTAATCAATGAATTACAAATAGATGGTCCGGAAATGATGGCCCGGTTTGAGAAAATCATTGTTAAAGTCAATAATTTGATCTCTACTTTTGCTCCGGAAGATGTCCGGAAGGAATGGCAAGTATCGGTTCAGAATGGAACAGTAGCATTTGGCTCAGCATATTATAACTGGGGGATGTCAGTTCCTTATATGCAAAAATCTGGATTAAATTTCAAAGATATTTTCGAGCATTGCGCGGCTGATGACCAGCGCGGTCTTGCAAAGAAGGCACCGGTCCACAAAGTTCTACTCGACATGGCTGTGGAGACTCTACCTTCACCAGTAGAATCACAAAAATACAGAATCCCCAACATCTGGCAAGGAGATCTCGATTCAGAAGAAGGCAAGGCTATGATGGAGTGCGACTCTGGTGGACCTCTTTCACTGATGATAACTAAAATTTGGATGGACCCACACGCAGGTGAAGTCGCTGTAGGAAGAGTTTACTCCGGATCAATAAAACACGGAGAATCTCTTTGGGCTATTGGGGCTGCAAAAGCAGAGCGAGTTCAACAAGTTGCCATGATGGTCGGTGGAGATCGAATCCAAGTCCCATCGGTAACCGCTGGAAATATAGCTGCAATTACTGGTATTCGAAGTGCAGCAGCGGGTGTAACAATTTCTAGAGACAAAGATTCCGAACCCTTCGAGGCAATACGCCACTATTCGGAACCAGTAGTTACTGTGGCCGTCGAACCAAAAGCTATGAAAGACCTACCGAAATTTATTGATGCACTTAGAGGTCTTGCTAAGTCGGATGCATCACTTCAAGTGTCTACGAATCAAGAGACCGGCGAAGCATTACTTGCGGGGATGGGAGAGTTACATCTAGAAATCACCGTATATAGATTGGAAGAAGAACAGGGTATCAAAGTAAAGGTCAGTGAACCGATAGTTGTTTACAGAGAATCAATCGAATCTAACAATGATGGACGGGCCTTTGAAGGAAAATCGCCTAATCGACACAACAGATTTTATATTGAAGCGGAACCATTACCCACAGATGTAATTCAAGCATTACGTGAGGGTGTATTTGGAGATGGAACCGTAAGAAACAAGGATGCCAAAGAAATTGGGAACCGATTCGCGGAATACGGAATGTCAAAAGACTTGATGAGGAAAATATATGCTATTCACGGAACAAATGTTCTAGTTAACGACACAAAAGGTATTCAAAACCTACACGAGACAAGAGAGTTGATTATTGAAGGATTCAACGAAGTCTGCAAGAAAGGCCCTCTAGCAGAAGAACCAATGATGGGAGTCATGATGAGACTAGTAGATGCAAAATTACACGAGGATGCAATTCACCGTGGTCCAGCTCAAACTATTCCAGCGGTTAGAAATGCCTGTAGGGGTGCACTCATTCGTTCCCGTCCAGTCATCCTAGAGCCAATGCAAAACATACGGGTCGACGCTCCAAATGATGTGATTGGGGGGGTTACTCGAGAGGTTACAAATCGCCGAGGAATTATTGAAGACATGCCGGTGGATGGTGGAACTGCTTCTGTTATCGGAAAAATGCCAGTAGGGGAAACTTTTGGATTCTCAAACGATATTCGAGCCGCCAGTCAAGGAAGGGCTGTTTGGAATACCGAAAATGCAGGTTTTGAGATGTTGCCACCATCGCTTTTCGAAAAGACAGTCGGTGAAATCAGAGAACGAAAAGGCCTCAAGCCTGAAGTTCCTACTGAAGCAAACTACACGGATTAATCAATTGATTCTAACCAATTGGAAATCCGTCATATCTCTTAGTAGATTGACTGATTCCGACTGATCTAGTTTGTCTAAACAGTCATGGGCGATTTTATGATGTTCCAATGCTCTATCTAAAGCATATTGAATTGAACCATTATCTCGAAGTTCTTCAACGGCTGTAGATAAATCAGTCAAATTATCGGAGTCTGTTCCAAACAATTTCCTGAAATTTGGTAGATTAGCACCACTCTCAAGAGCATGTATAGCAATCAGTGTTCTTTTACCTTGAATTATGTCACTTCCAGCAGGTTTACCGAGAGTTTCTGTGTCACTGGTCATATCAATATAATCATCCATAATTTGGAAACATAATCCCAGGTTAAGGCCCCATTTAGCCATGTTTTCTATCGTTGGCTTATCTTTTCCGGCTAAAATTGTTCCAGTCTCGGCACAGGTCTTGAACATAGCACTAGTTTTTCCGGCAATCATCGCTATGTATTCTTCCTCAGAAACATTTTCTCTTTCTTCAAATTCGAAATCTTCTTGTTGCCCTTCAGCGACATGCCTAACCATTTCTCCAATTGCACTGACTACTTGTCGAAGTTGAGAATCTTGTATGTGTTCGCTGTCAGCCAGCATTTCAAAGCCCAATGCCAACATCGCGTCACCGGCGTTTATGGCGGTTGCATCGTCATATGCTACGTGAACTGCATCAAGTCCTCTCCTTATTGGGTCTTGATCCATAATATCATCATGAACCAAAGTGAAGTTGTGTATGATTTCGATACAAGCTCCAAGAGTATAATGGCCTTGGTGCCCATTCCCTACTGCATTGCCTACTAGCCTAGGAAGTATAGCCCTCAGTCGTTTTCCACCGCCGGTAAAGAGGTGTGACATTGCACCACGCAATCGTTCTTGTTGTATTTTTAATAGACTATCTTCGATTATTGACTCGACAATATCTCTGTGATTCTCCAGTGCGGATAATACATTACTAGCGGAATTAGACGGATGATTCACAGATAATTCCTCACATCTAATGATTTCTTTGATGGGATTATCAATTATCTCTTCTAAAGTAAAATCATTCGAATTTAGGAAATTGACGTATATCGCTTGAAACCAGGGTGCTATTAGTTGACTCTTCCATCTACCTTTACCTTCCATCATTTCACTTAGAGCTTTTTTGTCTAACCAATCGATTGCCTGAATTTCATTCCTATTATGATTGGTTTCACAGTCCGCTCTTACAATTAATACATGATCAATTTCGTGTTCTACCCAATCTTGGTCCCAACGACATTTATATTCAAATCTACCAATGTGGTTGAACTTCCAATTATTCGTAACATTTTCTGGTATACCTAATTCTTGATTTAACTTCCGTTTTGCAGCTTTAATTACTCCCTCTACTGGATCTCCATTTTCTCCTGTCATGTTTAATGGGTGGCTACAACAGGAATTAGCCCAAACCCCAGGGAATGTAATTTTGTCTGTAGACCGTTGTTGTACCAACAAACGATCATTGGAGTCAAAAATTAGTACACTGAATGCTCTATGTCTAATGCCTTCTCCATAGTGAGTGGTTAATTTGCTCGAGGAATCTATGACATTGTCATTTTCATCTAGGCATAGGCACAATTCTTCCATCATATCTACTTGAGAAGTATCCAAGCCATCCAGTGGAGTCGAAGTAGCGGTCATGATTTACAGTCCTTTGAAGTGCATTCATCCTATAATGGAAATGGATTATGATGTTGCTTAAGGCGAATCAGGGGACGATTCGAGTGCCTATCGTATGCCCAGCCTCAATTAATTGCTTTACGCGATTTGGATTTCTACCGTCTAAGAACCAAACATTAGAGACCACTTGGGTGATTTCAGCTGCGGATTCTAATTTAAGAAAAATTCCTCCCGTAACATCCTCAGATGTGTTGTGTTCTCCATTTATTGTTAGATTCCTTGACCAAGTCGGGACTAATTTGGATTTTGGGTCAGAAGGTGGTGCTGTTAGTAATCCCTCAGTGTCTCCTAGAAGAAAAATGCAGTGTGTGATACCGTCGATTTCCTTGGCAAGTCTTACCATTAAATCATCACCAGATAGGATTCCAAAATTCCTTGGTTCTTCACAATCTACCACGTCTCCAAATGTTATGGCTACAGTATTTTGTGGACAACTTGCGATATCGGCTAATGAACCTTTGAAATTTGGACCGATACCTCGGGCCCAATTTGAAGGCGGGAAACTTATTGATTCTACACCTTGTATTACCAATTCCTTGGTTATGTAGGAATTAAGTTCCTTCATATCTTTACGGATTGCCGCTACAGCAACTAATTGTTCCTTTTCAATTTCAGAAATAGCGCCTTCAGATATTTGCCATTTTTTTGCCTTTAGATGGCCGAAAGACCCAGCACCATGAACAATCGTAACCTGATGGTTATTATTGATTAGATAATGAATCAACACAGATAATTCAGTAATAGCTCCCTGATTAATGGTCTTTAATTGGGATTTATCTGTAATTAGGCCGCCACCAAATTTTACCAAGATGTGAGCCACAATTATCAGTTCGGCCAGGGGATGGGGCATTTTGTGTTATCCTGTAATTGGAGAAATTTTACGGACTATCACAGGTCAGGTTAATTTCCCCCATCCTTTTGCGAGGTATATGTCTGATACCAGTGAACTCGACAGATTTCAAAGATGGTTACAAAGTAGATTGGC
>MDSX01047286.1_pt1 | contig 11841 bp, 7 predicted proteins | sample 811141 | NCBI WGS metagenome assembly MDSX01 (sample SAMN05326642, study PRJNA326480) | marine metagenome | isolation source: seawater | place: Atlantic Ocean: South East | collected 2010
CGAGTCGTGCGGGGGTCGCCATTTCGGGGGGGGTGTGCGCGGCGATGGCCCCGCGCATCGGACAGGTATAAAGGGTGCAGAAATGCCCGTTCGTTTACGGCAAACACGACAAGGTCACCCTCTCTGTACAGGTTCCTCGCAGAAAGAGATTACTCAAACTTGATCGATCGATTGATGAGTGAAGAATTAGAAGAAATGGAAACGGTCGAATCGCTGGCAGGAGTAAGCATCGAAGTTGAAGAAAACAAGCAAGAGGAGTGGGATGAGAACGAGTTGGCAGAGAGCAATGAGGAAGAAGAAGAAATCGACGAAGATAAATTAGAAGAAGAGGAGGAAGAGGAGGAAGAGGAAGAAGAGGAGGAAGCAGTGATAAAGGGGTTGGTGGAGAGTGAAGAAGAGGAAGTGGAAGAAGAAGAAGAAGAAGTGAAAGTAGAAGAAGTGGAAGAAGTGGAAGAAGAAGTGGAAGAAGAAGTGGAAGAAGAAGTGAAAGAAAAAGATGATGACAAGAAAAGGAGTATGAATTGGGAAGTGGAGAAAGAAATGAAAGATAAAGAGTTGATGAATAGTGAATTCAATGGAGAAGAGGTGAGGTTGTGTGTGGAAAAAAGGCGAAACTTTTACGGGACATGTGACTACGATGTGGTTTACAAGGGAGGTATAAGAAGAAAAGTACTGAAACCAGTGGTGGCCTGCTGGAGGCGGCGGAAACCTGAAAATGCAGGGAGTGAGAGTGACGTAGACACGGACGACGAAGGTGCTTACTTCCGAGATTGGGACGCGTTGCCGTTTGAAAATGGAGGGACACAGCACGTATACGGAACACCCAATGTAGTAGAAGAAGTGGTGCCACCGGTTGCATTTGTAAGGGATGGCGGCCATTTCATACCGGAAGAAAGCAATAAGGAAGATCTACTCGTGTCACTGACAAAGCGGTTGGTGGACGACACCGACGGACAGGCAGTGGGCTTGAACGGAGCGATTGTCATGAGTTGCCGTGCGTCATTGAACCTCCTGAGCGAGGAATTTCCTACATCGAAGAAGAAAATCGGTGAGCTCATAAAGAAACATGAAGTGCAAGCGACACCTCAATTGTTTGGTCATTTTGATCAGGACGGGTGTTTACCGCGGGTCCGGCAAACTTCGGTGAAAACGTCTGTGCGAATGGCCAATGGTGATCGTATCGACCACGTGTCTTTGGAAATGGAGAAGGATAAAGTCGAAGAGACACAAATCCCTGGAGACTCAACAGATGTGTTCTCGGTGCGGCGCTCGGTAGGCGGAGCTCATAGCGAGTATTGGGCGCCGAGGGGCGTCAGCGGGTCATCGTGTGGACTTTACCGTGCTAGCCAGAAGAACAAGATAGCGAGCAAAAGTTTCGTGTCGCGTGTGCAGGGGGTGCTATGGACAGATGAACAACTCGATGGATGTAAATCAGACGGGGATGATAGTTCGAGTAGTGACTCGTCAGAGTCGGACGAGAATGATTTTCGTCGTATGTTTCAATCTGATGGTTCGAGTTTCGTGTCCATGGGCAAGCCCGAGTGGGATAAAGACGTCGAATGTGGGATTGTGGCGGCTTGTCGGGTACCGCTCACAGGATGCACATCGCTCGTCGGGCGGACCAGCGTCGAGGAGAGCAAGGTAGTATGCGAGGATTCTCCGATCGTCCCCCTCGATGTTTTCTTGAAAATGATAGTTGGCCAGTACATCGAATGGCGGCGACGCATCTTGTTGGAATTGTGCGACAAGGAAGATTATGTACAGGATATCTGCTTGCTACGCGCAGGACCTTGTAAATCGGATCGCGTAGAGAAAAAGAAATTCAGATGGGCACCTACTCGCCAAGTCCAACAAGCGTGTGCTTGGAAGGCATTCGAGCAGAATGCCACGAAGTGGCTTGATTTTTGTGGTGGGGTGCGTGGTTGTGTTGCCCGAGAAAGGGCTGCGGGGCACCTCCGGTCAATAGGGCTCGCGAACCACCATGCTACCCGGATTGATCCACATACACTAGATGACTACCAGCGAGCGGTACTTATAGAAGGGGGAGTCAGGACACGCCAAAGGTGCCCTGAAGTAGGCGGTGTGTTCGCTTCATTTATTTCCCCTCCTGTAATGACCACTCCGGCGGTGACGGTCACCCCCGAGGAATTGATTCCACCTACACAACCGCCAGTGGTGTCACCATCGCCGCTGGTGTCGCCATCGCCTCTGGTGGTGCCGTCGGCACAAATTGTCCAGGGTGGCCCGAAAGTCGACCATGAGACAAAGGCCACAATCACTGCTACCCCACCGGCGCCACCGATCTCGAAGCTATCGACTACCCCAAAGGCACCGAAGAAAGCTAATGTGTCTATGACAAAACGCACCAAATCAGCAAAAGAGCGAGATGGGGGGGCGACGAAAAAACCCCGCTCAGGGGCGATTCCCTCGTTGCTGGCACAGGCGCGGCTCGTTGGGGCAACCTCGGTCCCGGTAGCCGGTGCGGATGCAACAAAGAAAGGGAAACGTGCCCTCCTCGCCAAGTCGGCACCATCTTCGAAAAAAGCGAAGAAAATCCAACCACCGGATCAGACCCAACAGTCCAACCAGCAACCTTTGGCAGAACAGCTCCGAGTCGTGAGGTGTAAATTGTCAGAACTCGTGTCCGCTTTAGACAACATGCCGCTTATGTCCTTGGCGACAGGACATGATTCTGTCTGAAGCTACTAGGTTACATAAATCGACATTTATACGTCTTTGCTTTATTCCTCGCATTAACAAAATGGATGTTATGCCTAATACTGACACTTTTAGTATAGTTGTGGGGTTCGAGAGAGCGGAGGAGTTACTAAGTGTGATGGGTAATGGATGTGATTTTGTAGTCTGTTGTACCAGGGAGATTGTGACCCACTTTGAAACACAGTCGACATCGGTGCAAATCCATACACCCAAATTTAGGGGCAGTAGCAGCCAGTGGGATGCCTGCGACGGTGGGCAGTGCATAGTCAACGAACCACTCGGAAGAACAAAATGGGATGCGACTGCACCAGTGCTCGACAAATCTGATGTTGCACGACTCTTTGCGGAGTACCAGACCGTGTGGCTACTGCGAGGCGGGGGGGGACTTTGGTTGCGTGGCTGGGACGCGACCATGCCTGGGGAATGGAGGGACGGGTCACAATGCTGGCAAGAATTGGCGGTGGTGGGTGCGACAGGACCGCGTGCTCGAGGTGACGGTTGGCTGCATGATGCCGGGACGGACGCATGTGAAGCACAATCGGCTGTAGGCTTGCCTTTGTTAGATTTTAGCGAAGTACTTGAACTTGGAATGGGGATCGGGGCCGTCACCGAAGAGTCCGCACTCGTGGCCACGACGGCGCTTCGGTCGTCCAACTGGTTACTGGTGGCGGCAGGGCGTAGGTGGGTTTCGTGGCGGAACGAACCTACCCTCAGCACTGCCCAATCCGTGGCATGCGTCGAATTCCCACTAAGGCTTGTGCAACAGCTGACTGGATTGTTGGGGTGGGCATATTGCGGGGGGTGCTCAGGTGGGGCTCTTGTGTGTCGCGTCGGCTGGCGCGGTCCAGGGTTGGTGCGTGTCACCACTGATCTGGGGGCCGTCCGGCCATGCGCGGATGGGGCAGTGCCCCGCGCAGACGGGGCAGTGCCCCGCGCGATTGACATCCTACTTGCGATATAAGCCTCACCCAGACGGTGTGAGTGTCGATCAGCCAGTGACCATGGACACGGAGAAGTGTCGGCTCCCCGCTTTGCCCTGGGATTTCTCGCCTTGGGACTTTAGGCCGACTGAACTGACAGCCCAAGGAGAGGATGATCCAACCGACCCCAAATGTGAGGTGCTGATGCTGGCGATCCCCGGCGACCACCTGCGAGAATCTAGTGTGTTTTCGTTTGCCGAGCACGAAAGCGGCCGACAAGCGAAGAAAGCGCTGGCGTTGCTGGTGCGGTTGTGGGGGGAGGCGAATAAGGTGATCCGGAAGGCAAGGGTTGGTAAAGGAGCAGAGGACAGTGGAGACGAGAGCAATAAGAAAAAGAAAAGGAAGGGTGGTAAGGGGGGGAAAGGCGGTGTGAGTAGTGTTGATGGGGGGGAGAGTGAGGAGTTGGATATGGGGGGAGATTCACTGCAAGAAGAGGAATTGAGGAAAAATGCAGAAGCGAGTGTAAGATTAATTTACCTGGGAATGAAGTCGAAGGAAAATGAGAAAAAAGTAGTTACACATACGTATTGGTTAGTAAGACAGGGGGGAGGTGACGCGTTGAAACTAGACTCGAGACTGGATCATATCATCGCTCTGAACCAGAAGAGGGAAGAGAGATACCAACAACAAAAAATAAAAAACAAGCTACGACCGTTGCAGAGAGGGGGTGCAACAAGACAAACACCGGATGTGTTTGTGTCGGACGTATTCGAGGACTGGGTGAGGGGCACTGCCTTGTGGTACAATGGCTACAGAGTGCCCGATCTATGTTCGCAGTCGACACAGCTGCGGTTGGCGAGTGGTCATGCGAATCCGATTGGTGCATCACATGACGAATTCCCGGCCAAGGCAAAGCTCGCATGTGTTTTCGATCCGATGCGAGGGATTACGCGGAGCCCCAGGGACCAGTTGCAAGATCCGACTATGGCAACGACCAAGAATTACTTTTGTGGGTCTCTGCAGGGCCTTAGTGTGGTGCAAGTAGGGAAAAACCCATGGAGGAGAGGTGTGGACTTTGGAAAATTCTTTGGTGACGAGGGAGCGGATGCTTCACCTGCGTTGCTGGTGGAGATCCGGGGACCGATGTCCGTTGCGAATTTCCTAGACCATTGCGATCCAAGTTATCATATCCTGCGAGTGATGCCTGAGCTTGCCAAAATAGAGGCTGCACCCAAGTTCGATTACTACGAAGATGAATTCGCAAAGTTTTGGGGAGACGAGATCGGTCTGCCGGGTGTGCTTGAGGCAGACCAATCACTGACCGCAGCAATGATTGGCACTGGGTTTAATGAGAGTGCAAAGTACCTAGCAGGAGAAAAACAAATTGTCGGGGAAGAGAAGGATTCGGTGCGGACACCACTACACAGCATGAGAGATTGGTACATACGTTCATTCGGGCAACGCCCAAACGACCCGGTTGCTGCGCAGTGGCAAGCGATTACATACCTTGAGCAAACTGCAATGACGGATGCGAGTATTGCGGAAAGCACCCACTCGCTATGGCGGCAAGTGGCGACGGTAGGCTCTGGCCTAAGTGGACCAGAAGCCAACAGGACATTCCAGCATACACGAAGTATCGACCCTAGCATGAGCTCCTTTGCCAACATGATGCAGCGGTTCCACCTCGACCTCGAGGTCGGGCTGGGTATCGCAGTGACCCACAATCTAGTGGCCACGCTGAAACAGTCGTTACAAGATGCGATGTTCTTCAAAGAGGGCAAACTAATGCACAACATTATGGAGCTCGGTGATGCTCAAAGTGGTAAGACACACACAATGACAACGATGCAAAAGCTTGCTGTGCCGGACACGGTGGAGATGGTGCACCATATCACAACGCACGCATTCACCACTGAAGGCACACCCATCATCCACAAGGTGATTGCGTGTGATGAGGCCCCGAAGGCATGGTTTGCATCGAACGATGGGTCAAGCGTAGGGGCGTCTGGTAGCGGGAACAATCCAAGTGAGGACGTGATGAAAGGCATCTTGACATCGGGGAGAGCGAACGTTAGGCGACCAACGAAAAACGCGGACACTGGGAACCTGGAGGATGGTTGCTGCGAAAGGCTCGTGGCAGCTGCATTTTGGGTTTGCAGCAACAGGCACGCAGATACGTTTTCTCCTGCGATGGCTAGCAGATTCTGGATTGTTGACGTGAACGAAGTGGAAAGAGATGGGCGAAATATCAGTGACAAGCAGATTCAGGAGGAACTCGATGTGGAGCGGAGCTCGTGCAGGCAGGATACTGACGCGGACCCCGATTTCCGGCTCAGGGCTACAGCCGCCTTTCGCAGCCAACAGAGTGTGATTTTTCTGTGTGCTATCATGCAAGACTTCGCAGGGATGTCTCGGCCCTGTAAGGTGCTGGTCCCGATCGTCGTCGGCAGAATGAGAGACATTTTCAGACGATATGGATTTGTCGTCACACCCCGGATCACTTCCCAGATCTCGCGCCTTTGCAACGTCTTTTGTCACGAGGACGCGTACCATCGCAATTTCCGCACGATTGGAGGGCGCTTCGCTTCGGGTGACTTTTACCCGAAGGATCTATTTGACAGAGACCGCACCTTCGAGTCGGATCTTATCGTGTCAGAGGAACACTGTTTACAGGCACTTTGGTGGGTGTGGTCGCAGTTCATACCGTTCTCACTCATACGCACAATGCAATTGATTTTGTCGTATATTGAGGCCGGTTGCTGTGATTTCACTCGTCTGTTTCTTGTGCCGTTCGTTGCAGTCCAACACGCCGGTGACGGAATGGGTGCCGCAGCGGACGACTATGTCGAGCCCACTACTGCGCCATCGCTGGTGGATCGACTCGACTTTGACATGTTGCACTTCTCCGCCGAATCACTGGAGGAGTTCGCAGAAAAGTTGGTGGCACACCAACAACTCAAACGTGCTGGTGCCGTAAACGATGGCGCTATGGCCCTGAGTGCAAGGACCATCATATCACGGTTGCGGGCACTGCACGACACGAGTTGGGGGCAAACACGGCACGCAGAGCAAAAGATTGTAATTTGCAATACGGCGATGGGTCAGAGTGACCTACAGAGTGTGGCCCGATTAAAAGCCAATAAGGACGGGAGGGGTGTCACGTATGATGACCTGGTGGACACTGGCACTGAGTTCAGGAGATTGATGAAAGCGGGGGATCGTGCATCCGCCTATAAGCACTTCCCGTTCGAATTCGCGGACTGTGAGCCAGCCCTCGAAGCCGCCATAGCTCTCAGTACTGTACTCCCACCTGCGGCTGTCTGGGAGCATGCTATGAACGACGAAATTATAGAAATCACTTCTATCGTCCGTCACGCTGGCACTATGGCCAAGGATTCGCATGTGCCATGGCTCGAAGACGAGGTGCGTGCGGCACGCGGGAAGACCGCAGTCCTCTTGCAACGGTTCAAGGAGAGCACCCCACTCGATCTTGAGCTGTCTCAAACTCAGCACACAGTAATTGCGGACGCCCTGGTGGTCCTCGTTGCCAGATTAACGACTCTCGGAAACGTGAGGTTAAGCACAAGTACTTCGTTCCAAGATGAAACTTTCAAAACAAAAACACTGAAGATCTCCTCGCACATGGTCCGCACACTCGGTGATCCGCTATATCTCAACAACATTCGCCGCAGGGTAATGGCCGATTACGCCCATAACGCCACCGAGACCCGACATGTACTCGTCGGCATGTCATCCTTTGGTCATTCTGCCAACGACGACAAACCCTACCTGCTGGAGTACGACATCCTCCGAAAGAACCCGTACGAAAACATAGAATTTCCCAACCAAAACTTCCTAGACTCGAAGACCTTTAATCTCTTGCTGCCGCCCGACCCCGATAACCTGACATACGACCAGCCTGTCCCCCAGGCGATGCGCCACGACTACCAGGCGCTCAACCCCGAGCACAACATGGATCGCTTTGCTGCCCTCCACCACTTGACGGCACTCGGTGTAGAAATCAACGAATTCCGTGTATTTTGGGCAGATCGGTCTAAGGAAATCACATTCGATCGCGTGGTCTTCCAAGATATCCGGCGATCCGTAGTGGGAGGTTGGCAAGTGTGGGACGTGGGCATGACATACCCCGCAAAGATGAAACTCGTCAGAGAAAAACTATGTGAGGACTTTGCGGTATATTTGGACAAGGACCCTGAGCTCGTGGCGGCAGAGGTGACCCCTGCAGACTTTGGACCAACTCTCGATCACAGGGGCGACGGCTGGCGCCGCCGCTTGTATGCCTTGTCGTGGCGCCTAATGGAACTCGACCAACTCGCACGAGACCCAGTCGACCCCGAGAAATTGCTTTTCGGCCAGATGCGCAAGGCCGCTCTCATTCCCCATCGCTCTGCCAGGCAAATGCGTGCACGGGCAAAAAAAAACCAACGACGTGTCGAACCTGATGACGGTAAAGGCCTCATCGACTCATTCGGAAAGCGTCTGAAGGTCGGCATGTCCAGGCCAATCGATCCTGAGGACGCAATCCTCCTCAACGTCCCTAACTAATCGTTTCGAAATAAACCACAATTCTGCTCCCAAAGTAATACATATATTGTTTAGGTAGATTTGTACATAAACGTAAAACATTTCACGTACTACTAAAATACGAAACTAACCTGGCGGGTCGCCTTAATGAACGCAGTAACAACCGTATCAGCGATACGTATCATATCGGCCTTTTGTATCAATTCTCCGAAATTATCTACTTTTGCGATGCCATCATTGATTAGTTGTGCGAGTGGCTCTAGACAATCTTTGTTTTCACCACTTACTCTAATTCGATCACGCACATTCAGCTCCAGAAACTCCTTCAGTCTTATTTCCTCACACGCTTTTTGTATGGTTGCGATTAGTGGTGCGATTTGAACCAGATACTTTTTGTTTTTACCATCGTCCTGTCGTTTCTTTAATTCATTGTAAAGTTGATCAAGCAGCTCCTGCATGTTCATTATGTGCGTAATGTCCCCCCCAAAAAAGGAGATGACAAGCGAACCGAAGCTAGTACTACAATCGGGATTTTGGGATTCTCCGGTTGGCACTGCGTTTTTCGTCTTACAAAGCCCATGTAGAACAAACGGCATACACGGTGGCATATAGAGTCAATCAACCAGTCATCCTCTAATACTATATATAATAAATAACTATTCTTCAAGCTTCTACCAAACGAATTCAGGCTTTGGTAAACTCAGTTGATTCCTTGATATTCCTTAAAATTTTGTTATAAGGAAAATCCCAATCTACTTAATTTTATTGTGTTGGTTCAGATACTTCTGGTAGCAAACTGCCTTGCACAACCCGTGTTTTTCACTATAGGTATGGCACGACACTACGCAAGTCACGTCATCTTTGTGGCATACAACACATTGTCCTTTGCATTCCATCACAACTTCTTCGTAATCCATTGCTGAACGACAGGATGGGCACTTTGTAGAATCCAGTTGGAATTCCTCCTCCTCTATATCATCTACTATCTCGACGATTTCCGCCTCGCCTCTATTCCGATGATTTCCCAAATCTTCTGCAACGATCTGATTTGCAGCGTACTCGACGCTTTCTCCTAAGAATCGTATGTTTACTTCCATCTCTAGGTGACGCTTGCCTGCCTGTGGATGTACGATAAGACGGTTAGGTTTGAAACGTCGTCTTCTCCCCACTGGCACTTGCCACTTACATCCTGGGTGGTCGAATGACCCAAGGGAGCTACCGCGAGGCATGATGGTTGTTTGCTTTTGGAATCTGTATGCCGCAATGGGGGGACGAGGTTATCGTCCCTGCGCGGGTTGATGGTTGTTTATTTTTGGAAAAAAGGTACAGTGATATACCGGCTACTGCACGACCACTCGGTGACGCTTGCCTGCCTGTGGATGGATAATTAATTCTTTTTCTCTTCGCGGATGCATTGTCACTGTGTTCGCCTCTTCTTCAAGAGGTTGTCTGTCTGCTCAGTTAATAAAACAAGATGTTGTTGTTCATTCAAGTCTGAATTCGCACACATGCCTCGCTGCGATACAGATGTTGCTTATGTATTTGGGGGTCGGACGTGGGGGGAGCACTTGGTAATGAAACGAAAACAGAATTGTGCCCCAAGGCGACCGTGTGCATGCCTACGCGAAAATTGCAAGGGCATATGGTTGGAATGCTGGGGCGAGAAAAACGTGCCTCATATTCGGAGATGCCCAGAACAAGAGGGACTTGGTTCTTGTGGTATGACGATTGACCACGCAAATGCACAAGCGGGTATGGCAGGACTATTGGAGACGGGGAAGCAGTTCACGGTTCAAAGAGAATGCGTCAGATGTGGGCGCGTATGTGTCCAAACAATCAGCTTGTCTGAGGGTGAAGAATGCCGACAAGAAGCATTTTTCCGAAATGAGAGGAACAATTTCGCAGATTTGGGGATCCTACCAAAAGGGGCGAAAAGGGGGACAAGACCAACGATGATCATCGAAATACTCCACAGTAGCGCAACACTAGAGGAGAACAGACCAAAGGATATCCCATGGTTTGAAATAAAGGCAAAGGACGTGAATCGACAGACAGAATTGGCTGCGAAGGATCCTTTGTTTGAATTCAGGTTCCACTGCCAAAGAAAACTAGTTTGTGATGAATGTGTCGCGATCGGTCCAGTGATTGCCTGGATTCGTGCAAAGGACAAGGGCACACCCGGTGACATGTGGAATAAGCAATATTACTCTAAATGCGTCGGGTGTGATGGCCTTTGTGAACACCAGCCTCGTTGTGCACCACCGGGTCAATACGATATTCAAAACGCTAGTTGTCGAGGGTCCGATTACCTATACACACTGCACAGAATGTGCAAGTACCACCGGGAATTGATGGAGAGTGGTAATTTGATATTCCAAAGAGAATTCCTCGTTGCTGCCGCCGAGTGTTATGCCGATCGATGCAAGCGTATTAAGGATAGACGAACAATTGAAGCACGCCGGCGCCTCATAATTGAGGCTGAACGACGACGCCTCGGTTATGAGGCTGCACGACGCCTCAGTTATGAGGCTGAACGACGACGCCTCGATTACGAGGATGAACGACGACGCCTCAGTTACGAGGCTGCTTGCGTCGCCGCTGTAGAGCAAGCCGAACATGCCCAACAGATCGCACAGGCCAAACGAATATCCGAAGCCTGCAAAGCAACAGGACCGCATCAACTCGCTCTGGCGAAGCGCGTTCTCGCGGTGGCTAGGCGAGTGGCAGAGACAAAGCGAAGGCTGGCGGATCAACGAATTGCGAAGTACAAGCGAGCAGCACACGAGGAGCAAGCGGACCATCGCCAACGACGCCTCGACTATGAGGCTGCTTGTGTAGCAGAGAGAGATTACTACGAAAGAAAGGAGAGTGGTTCCCTAAAAAAAAAACTCAGATTCAGAAAAAATCCCCAAGCATCTGCTTTGGCCCGCCCAAGCCATAAGAGATATCTCATGAAAAACAAGTGGATAACGGGGATGAAAGAATATTTTGCTATTCCTTAATATTTTTTCATAATGAAAATCCCAATCTACTTAACTTTATTGCTTTGCTTCGCATACTTCTTGTAGCAAAATTGCTTGCACATACCGTGGTTGTCATTGTAGGTCATGCATGACACTAGGCAAGTTACGTTCTCTTCTAGGCATACAACACAAGTTTTTTCTTTGCATTCCATCACAACTTCATAATCCATGTCTGACCGACACGATGGGCACTTGCTGTAGTCTAGCTCGAATTCCTTCTCTCCCTCATCGGATGACTCAACGATTTCTGCCTCGTCACTGTTTGGATGATTGCCCGAATCTTCAACGATCGGATTTGCCAATCTGCATGCCGCAATGTGGGGGCAAGGTTGTAGTCCGTGCGCGGGTTATCGGGTGTAGGCATATGTGCGGCTAGTTAGGTTTGAATACGCGCGCGGACCTTCGGGTAAACTCCACAAATACGGACAAAGTATCCATCGTCGATCACTCGTGCTACGACTCTCAACATGTTCGGCGAGCGGAGACATGCGAATTTTGAAACATCGTCCGCTGTTCCCATCGGCACACGAAGCTTCCAACATTCGGCCGAGACAATGGACGACGCTTCACCATCGCCCAAACGACTCAAACCTGAACAAGTTGCAGACCTGAGTTCGATGAAGAGTCAAATTTTA
>MDSX01029764.1_pt1 | contig 11840 bp, 10 predicted proteins | sample 811141 | NCBI WGS metagenome assembly MDSX01 (sample SAMN05326642, study PRJNA326480) | marine metagenome | isolation source: seawater | place: Atlantic Ocean: South East | collected 2010
CGCCATCAAAGCGGCCATCGTCTTCAAAATTCGCATGGTTCGATCCTCTACTTTCTCTTAACGCAGTGCAGCGGCGATATTGCCGCCGTCAACGGTAATAACGCCGCCGGTGCTTTTCTTGGCGAGCGCAAGGGCGACAAACGCGTCAGCGACGTCTTCCGCCGTCACTTCGCGACGTAGCAGATTCCCTCGCATATAGGCATCCTCGCTCACTCCTCGAGCCTTGGCCCGGCTCTTGACCATATCTTCGCTGAGCAAGCCGCTCTTGATCCGATCCGCATTGACGGCGTTGGACCGAATACCGTCGTCGCCGAACTCAACCGCATATTGACGCATCAGCGCCATTGTCGCCGCCTTTGGAAGGCCGTACGGGCCGAAATCCGTTCCAGGATTGACCGCCTGCTTCGAGATATTGAACAGCAGTACACCACCCGTACCCTGGCTTCGCATGATTCGAACTGCCCGACTGGCGACGTTTTGATGGGCAAAGAAATTAAGCTCGAAACTCTCCCGCAGGACCTTGTCGTCGACGATGTCCATCCGTCCCTGCCACGCAGCGCCGGCATTCGAGATCAGAATGTCTACACCGCCTAACGCTTCGATAACCTGGCGGAAGGCCGCCTCCACCGATTGCGGATCGGTAACATCTGCAGCGATGCCCAGGCCGCCAACAGCTGCCGCAGCGGCCGAGACCGCCTTGGCGTCCTTGTCGAGTAGCGCGACATCGGCACCGGCGGCTCGAAATGAAGCTGAAATCGAACGGCCAATCGTACCGCCGGCACCGGTCACCACCGCCACCTGCCGAGCCAATGGCTTCTCTTGTCCCTTGCCGAGTTTCGCCTGCTCAAGAGACCAATATTCGATCTCGAACTGATCGTATTTCGAGATGCTCTCAAATCGGCCAACGGCTTCGGCTGCACTTGTGACATCGACAGTCGTCTCCGCAAGGTCCGCGGCAATTGCTGCCGATTTCGCGTCGTTGCCTACCCCGAACAACCCAACACCCGGAACCAATATTACTCGTGGCGAATCGTCGAGCCGGATCTTCTTTACCGGCGACTTGGCGTTGTTGACCTTAAAATAATCTCGGTAGCGTTTCCTGAAGTCGTCCATAGCCGCAGAAGCCGCAGCGCGAAAATTTTCGGGATCGGCTGCATTTGGGGCGTGCAGTACCAGCGGCACCGGCTTGATGCGGATGGAGTGATCTGGCGTCACATTGCCGTTTTGACTGAACCGCTCCAGATCTCGTGCCGAAACATACTTTCGAATGTTGCTGTTGCTGCGGAATGTCAGGACAAACCGTTTCGCTTCATCCCCATCTGGAAATGCACAAAGGCCCCGCAGAATTGGCGCAACTTCCGCGGGTTTCATCAGCTTCTTGGGCAGCCGCACCTGGACGAGCTGTTTCCGTTTCGCCTTCGATATCCGGCGTTCGGCCATGGTCACGAGCCGGATCATTCGGCCGTAGGCTTCCTGCGCCGACTCTCCGAAACTAAAGACACCATGTTTCAGCAGGATCAGACCTTCGCATTCAGGGTTTGTCGCCTGAACCTCCATCGCCTTCTTTGCCAGTGCGAAACCAGGCATGATGTAGGGCACTAACGCGGCACGATCACCATAAAGCTCCCGACAGATTTCCTCACCATCGGGCTGGTCCGTGAGCGCCAGAACCGCATTAGAATGAGTGTGGTCAATAAATTTGTGTGGCAGAAATGCGTGCAAAAGCGTTTCGACAGAAGGATTGGGTGACGTGGAGTCGATCAGGTTTCCCCGCTGCGCGTTTACCATATCCTCATCGCTCAAAGCTTCGAGCGCGGTGAGCTCGCGCAGCGGTTCGAGCCGAACGGCCGGCAATCCCGGCGGCTCGATATCTCCCATATCCCAGCCACTGCCTTTGACGCAGAGGACGTCCAGCTCCCGACCACTCAGGTCCCGCATGCGTGTCTTTACTGAGGTATTGCCACCGCCGTGTATCACCAAACGCGGATCGCCACCAAGTAGACGTGTCGTGTAAACCCGAAGTGCAACATCTTTATTGACGCCCATCTTCGCATAGCGTTTCACAGTAGCTACCGCCTCCCGGTCGCTCCACAGGTTTTTCATTCGTCTCTTCCCATCTCTTACACCGGCCGATTGATAAGATTACGAGCTGAAAATTGCCAATGCTTTATCCGCTCACAGCATTTTCCTCGGCTTGGAATAACTCTATAGCTCCGTATCAGCAGGGCTTGAGAAACCCGCCACGACTACAAAATCTCTGAGAACGGTCGTATCGCGGAAGGACAATTGCACCCATGTCTCGACATTTCGGAGTCTTGATCCCATCGACAAATACCACGGTGGAGATCGAATTCACCCGACTGCTTCCCGAGTCATTGCAATTCCACACAGCGCGCCTTGGCAAGGGTGGCGATACGCCCTTTTCACCGAGCCTTGATGCTGACATTTCCTATCAATCGCAACTGCTGAGCACCTCAAAGGTCGAAGTCATTTCACTAATTCAGACGTCTGCCAGCCTGTTCGAAGAGGGCTACGACGCTCGCATCAAGGCGATGATCTCTGACGCCGCGGGCTTACCCGCCGTCACCTCCGCCGAGGCAGCCGGTCAGGCCTTAAACGCTCTTGGCACCAAGCGTATCGCCTTGGTTTCGCCTTATTCAGACGAGGTGATCAACCGTGCCAAGGATTACTATGAGCGGAACGCCGGCCTGGAAGTTGTTGCAATGGAGGGCTTTGGTGCAACAGATGCCTATGCCATTGGGGCTCTGGACGAGAGCCACGCCCTTGAGGCGTTCTCCCGTGTGGACGGACCTGCAATTGAAGCCCTTGTCGTACCAGGAGGCAATTTCCCAACGATGCGCCATATCGCCGTTTGGGAAGCCCGCTTCGGCAAGCCGGTAATTACCACAAACCAGGTCGTCCTATGGTCGGTCATGCGGGCGATGGGCGTCAAAGAGCCACTAGCGGGCCTCGGTCGGCTGTTGTCCGAACTCCCCGCGTAAAAACGAAGACCTGTGAGTTGAAATTATTCGGTCGCGTTTTCCGGAAACAACGTTTGCAGACCTTCGCGTGAGGCACCGGCAATACCGCGTTCCGTTACAAGGCCCGTTACGAGATGTGACGGCGTCACATCAAACGCCGGATTGGCAACGGTTGAACCTTCTGGAACGATGCGAACTGTCTCGATCTCCCCCGCAGCAGTCCGACCGGTCATCTCCGTGACTTCCGAACCATCGCGCTCCTCGATTGGAATATCCGAGACGCCGTCAGATAGCGTCCAATCGATTGTTGGTGACGGTAAGGCGACGTAGAACGGTACGCCATTGTCACGTGCCGCCAGCGCCTTGAGATAAGTCCCGATCTTATTGGCGACATCGCCGGTCGCCGTCGTCCGGTCCGTGCCAGTAATGCAAATATCGACATGACCATGTTGCATTAGGTGCCCCCCGGCGTTATCAGCGATCACCGTATGTGGTACGCCATGATGGCTAAGCTCCCAGGCGGTCAGGCTGGCACCCTGATTTCGAGGTCGCGTCTCATCGACCCAGACATGCACCGGAATTCCTGCGTTATGGGCTTGGTAAATCGGAGACGTCGCGGTCCCCCAATCGACCGTTGCAAGCCATCCGGCGTTGCAATGCGTCAGGACATTCACCACCTCACTAGGCCGCTTGTTAGCGGCAATCTCCTGGATGAGCGGCAAGGCGTTGGTGCCGATACGCCGATTGATTTCGACATCCTCATCGCAAATTTCACCGGCGCGATGATACGCCGCCGCGGTTCGATCCTCATCGGCAAGCGGCATGAGCCGTCCCTGCATATCTGCGAGCGCCCAGCGCAGGTTTACCGCCGTCGGCCGGGTAGCAGCCAGCACAGCCATCGACTGCTCGAGGTTCTCGGTCGTCGGCGAATGATGCATTGCGACCGCAAGACCATAGGCGGCGGCCGCACCGATCAGTGGGGCGCCGCGCACGCGCATCGACTTGATGGCTTCCGCTACCTGTTCAACAGATTCCAGATCGAGGAGCACGAATTCATGCGGCAATCTGGTCTGATCGATGATCCGAATGCGCCAGCCATCTTCGGCAAGCCAAATTGTCCTGTAGGCTTTCTCGTCTACCTTCATCGAACGTTCCATAGACAGAAGTGGGGAAGCTCCTTATATCGGGCCGTCATTCAGTTGGGAAGAGGAAGCGACAGGTCCCGCCACGATGGAGTGGACGCTTTATTGGTTCATGTTTCCACTGGCCGTCTGCGTGACAAAGAAGGCGTCTTTTTGCGGCATCGGCGGACCCGCCTTCTTCACGCCGATACCGGAGAATTTCCCATCTTGCAAAAACTCGATGGTGAGGAATTCCGGATCAGGTGCCAGGCGAATTCTGGGGTGGTCAGCGAGTCAGGAGCGTTCCGTCTCGCTAAATTGCTGAAATTCAGCAGTCGCACCATCTATCGGCACGGTCAAAACAGCGGCAACGCCAAATGCAAGAAAAGCCCGACGACCCATCCAACCGAACGGTCAGAATTGCTGCCTCGCGCTTATTAGAAACAAACCTAAACCCCCCTAGAAGGGCGGGTACACAGCATACTTGGATGCAAGGAATTCGATAGAAATATCTCTGAAACCGACGGCAGCGGCGCTACACCTTCCCCTCCGCCTTGAGGGACTTATAAAGCTCTTTCTTACGCAGCCAGTCCTGTTCGTCTTCGCCCGACTTCCAAGGCCGAGCCTCCGTGAAGACCAATTCTTTCCATTCCTGTCCGTCACTCCAGACGAAAGGCGCTTCGGTCGTCGTCCGAGGCGCATCCGCTGTCTCCAAAATGCAAAACGCCATTTCGAGCGCTTCCGTCTGCTGTGTGATGTTGAACGGTTCACCACAAGGGCTGCCGAGAGGAAAATCAAGATGAAGCATACGGGCAACACCACAATGTTCAACAATGTCACGGGCGGCCGCCATCACGACGGTCGGAATTCCATTCTCTTCAAGGTAGCGCGAGACCAGACTCACGGTCTGGTGGCACACCGGTCAGACCGGAACCATAACTGCAATGTCGGCACCGTCTTCGCGAAGCCGACTGAGAACTTCCGGAGCGTCTCGTTCTAAAGTTCGACGCTGGCTATAAGCGTTATAAACGCCGATGAACCGTTCGGTAATACCTGCAATGCGACCTGCGGCCACCGCCTCGCGCAGTCGTGCCGCCGGGAAGAAAGCGTTTACGTCTTCGAGCGTCGTCGCGTGCTTGTCGTAACTGTGCGACGCACTGAACAATCGCTCTTCAGGTGTGTCGGCTGGTATGGAATATACGCCGCCTACATTGCCCATCTGGTTTTCGTCTTCAGAAAGGTCGAGCCCCTTTACTACGACTTCGCCGGTCGAGACCAAGGCCACCCGACATTCGGTGAGCGGTTTAGTGGGCTGTGAGAAGGGAACATCGTCAAAATGCGCCCATTTGTAGGGCTTATCGTACCCCTGACTTTGGTAATATTCCCGCGTTTTATCGATATATCGGACATAAGTCATCGCGTTTCCATCTTAAACCTCAGCACCCGCCTGCGCCTTGGCTTTAACATTAGACCATTCGCGGTGATTGTCGCCGTCGCCGGGTGAATTTTAGAATATTTCAGAGTGGGCAAACGAACACTTCAAGCTGCGATAACCGGCAAAACACAAAATGATCGATCGACTAACACTTCGCGGGATACCCGATTGAAAATGCGCTCATGGCAAGCGTGGTCAGCAGCATCATCGCAGCCACGGTTCTGCTCCTTGGAGATTAGATACTGACCTTGTTTCAGCAAATCATGACTGTCTTCGGCGATTGACGTCGCTTAAATCGGCTTCCGCGTCGATGGTTTCCTTGCGAGCAGGCGCTTAAAGTGTGGCGTGCCATCGTAATTGCCCTCGCGTTGTCCGTGGCCCTGGTGAATTGGTATCGCCGGCACCTCGGTAACATCCAGTGGGATTTCCAGCCTGAAGCGTTCCATCCTCGGTAGGAGACACGTATCGTGGTCGCACGCCTGATAGCGCACGACCACCTCGACAATCGTCGATTCATGCGCCAACGGGGCAACTTCGGTTGCCAGTTCACTTGCGGCATACACCGGCACCCGAATATCAACGGTCCCGCTCCACACCTGGAGCTCATGACCTATCCCGCGTAAGGCAAGAGTGTGGGTCGGGGGCAGAACCGCAGGTTCGACCATTAGGCCAGGCGCGGCCTCGATAGTCACCTCCGTCGCGACCATGCCCTCAGGCACAGGTTCGCCGTAAATGTGAAGTCCCTCAGGCAGCTCAAAGCGCACGACGATTTCACGCACCATGCCTTGCCGCAGATCGCCTCGTCCGCCCTGGAGCGACACGTTGAGAACAATATCGTCATCGCCGCCGGTCGCCGAAGGTGCATCTGGCTTCAACACCATATTGCCGGTCGCAGCGGCAATAAGAAGTTCCGCACTATCTCGCTTCTTGTACGTTCCGTGAAAGAATTTCGCGGCGACCCGCCCTTCTTTATCTGTCACGTAGACACCCGGATAGGGAATTCCATAGAAGAACCCGTCCTCCGGTGCGACCTGGTCATTCAGAATGCCGTAGGCCCTGATCACTTCGGAATCGATATCCGAAAGCAGGGGAAAGGGTATGCCCTGTTTTTCGGAAAACTCCGCTAGCACCTCGCAGTCGTCATACGAAATGGCATAGACTTTGATGCCGGCCACCTCGAATTTCTCATAGGCATCGCGCAGCTCCCCGAGCTGCGTCCAGCAAGGGGGTCACCAGACAGCGGAGCGATAAAAGACTACGACCGCCTTCGCCGAACCACGATCGGCATGAAAGTCGATTACCTGCCCTGCCGCATCGGGCAGTTGGAAACCCGGCAGGCGTTCGCCGACCTCCGGGCCGGTCGAGTGCCCCTCCGGCAACCCGCTCCGAATGGGATGTCCAAGCTCAACAGGAGCATCGAATCCAAACTCGTCTCTGTTCAGGGCCATATACTTTCCGCCGAATCCTTTCCTGTCTGAGCACCTATATAGAAGGCTTTACGACCTTTCGAAGTGGCGCTTGAGTTCGAAATCCGTGATACGGCGATCGTATTCGGATTGCTCCCACCTGCCCGCATGGAGGTAATGCTCAACCACATCATCGCCGAGAGCGCTTCGCATCGGTGCTGAACGCTCTAGGGCCACAATCGCATCGCGCAAGTTAAGCGGCACCTCCGCCGCCGCGTCATTGTCGTATATGTTGCCAGCGAACTCGTCTGCGGGCGCGAGACCCTCCTTGAGACCGTGGAGACCGGCCGCGATGGTTGCCGCAAATGCAAGATACGGATTCACGTCGGCACCAGGCATCCGATTCTCGATTCTAAGTCCACTTCCCTCTCCGACGACGCGGAATCCGGCCGTCCTGTTGTCCCGGCTCCACACCGCCTTGGTGGGGGCGAAGGAACCTGATTGGAACCGCTTGTAGGAGTTTATGTATGGCGCCAGGAACAGGGTCATGTCTCGCGCCAGTTCAACCTGACCGGCAAGATATCCCCGAAATGTCTGCGACCAGCCATCTTCGGTATCCGAAGTCGCGAAGGCCGATGTGTCATCCGCTGTCCGCCACAAGGATGAGTGGACATGACAGCTATTGCCGGCAAGATCTTCACGCCATTTCGCCATGAACGTCACGCATTTGCCGCGCTGCCAGGCCATCTCCTTCAAGCCATTTTTATAGATGCTGTGCCGATCGGCCATCTCAAGCGCCTCGGCGTAACGAAGATTGATTTCCTGCTGACCAGGCCCCCATTCACCCTTGGAGAACTCAACCGGAACGCCCGCGCCATCCATGCCGTTGCGGACCGCCCGTATCAGGCCTTCCTCCTTCGTCGTCTGGAAGATGTGATAGTCTTCGATATAGCCGCCCGCGGTCTTAAGGTCCGAAAAGCGCTTCGACGCGGCGTCTTCATAGCTTTCGTCGAACAAATAAAATTCGAGTTCCGACCCTATCTTCACCGTAAATCCGGCGTCGCGGGCCCGCGCCAGTTGACGTTTCAGAATGCTGCGCGGGGCGTGCGGCAGGTCTGCGCCGTGATGATCGACGCAATCACCGATCACGAGAGCTGTCCCCTCGAGCCATGGAATACGGCGAAGCGTGGACGGGTCGGGTCTGACCGCGAAGTCACCGTATCCCTTGTCCCAGGATGCGGCTTTGAACCCCGGGACAGGTTCCATTTCCGTATCCACCGCCAACAGATAGTCGCAGACATGCATCTCTCGTTGCACTTCATCCAGGTAAAAGTGACCTGTGACACGCTTGCCCACGAGACGTCCCTGCATATCTGGGAAACAGACGAGCACAGTGTCGATTTCACCTGCGCCGATCGAACGTTCCAATTCCTCGCGATCCATCATACCGGTCATGGCTTTCCCTCCTCTCTCAGGGCATCCTTGCAAACTGAAATGAATTTGTCATGACAGTGACCCCTCCAACGGACGAGCCGAACTTATGAGCGCCGCCTTGCTTCTCGCGATTGATCAGGGAACGACAAGCACCCGCGCGATCATCTTCGATGCGGGTGGCCAAACCATAGCGACCGCCCAACGTGAATTGCCACAAATATTCCCGCAACCGGGCTGGGTCGAGCATGATCCGGAGATCATTTGGCAGGACTGCGTCAACGTCTGCCGGGATGCCGTTGCCCAAGCTAACATCCCGCCGGCGTCACTCGCCGGAATCGGTATTACAAATCAGCGGGAAACGACGATTCTCTGGGATCGCGCGACCGGCGTCCCTATTCATAATGCGATCGTCTGGCAGGACCGAAGGACGGCACCGCTCTGCGGATGCCTCAAAAGCGACGGGGTCGAAGCACTGGTCACCGCACGCACCGGCCTGCTGCTCGATCCCTATTTCTCCGCAACGAAGATCGCCTGGCTTCTAGACAACGTTGACGGCGCACGGGAGCGGGCAGAAACAGGCGAACTCGCATTCGGGACAATAGATTGCTTCCTCCTTTGGCGTTTGACCGGCGGTGCCCGGCATGTGACCGACGCGACCAACGCCAGTCGCACCATGCTGTTCGACATTCAACGTCAGACTTGGGACGACGAATTGTTAAAGATCTTCGGAATCCCTCGTTCCCTCTTGCCAGAGGTGGCAGACAATACTGCATCTTTCGGTGAGACGGCCGCCGACCCTTTCGGCACGGCGGTACCCATACTTGGTATGGCCGGAGATCAGCAAGCCGCCACAATTGGCCAAGCCTGTCTTTCCGCCGGGATGATAAAGAGCACCTACGGAACCGGATGCTTCGCACTACTTAACACCGGAAAGACGCCTGTAATTTCTACGAACAAACTACTTACGACAACGGCCTTTCGAATGGATGGAAAGGCGCAATTCGCCCTTGAAGGCAGTATCTTCGTGGCCGGTGCCGCCGTGCAATGGCTCCGCGATGGCCTCGGAATTATCCAGGACGCTGCCGAAACGGCCGCACTTGCCGAAACGGCGGACCTAGGGAGCGGCGTTTACCTCGTCCCCGCCTTTACCGGACTGGGCGCACCCTATTGGGACAGCGGCGCCCGCGCCAGCATTTACGGTTTGACGAGGGATTCCGGAAAGGCTGAAATCGCCAGAGCCACCTTGGAGTCGATCGGTTTTCAAACCCGCGACTTGTTCGAAGCGATGGCGGCCGATGGCGCCATGCCGCCGATGACACTGCGGGTCGATGGCGGTCTCACACACAATGACTGGGCGATGCAGTTTCTCGCCGATGTTTTGGCGATCCCAGTGGAACGCCCTAAGATTACCGAAACGACCGCATTGGGGGCCGCGTACCTTGCGGGACTGCAAGCAGGCCTGTACGCGGACGCCTCGGAAATCGCGAAAAACTGGGCTCGAGACCGACTGTTCGAACCTAGGATGGCCGCGGACGAGCGGGATGGCAGATACGCCGGCTGGCGAGACGCGGTCCGTCGAACGCGTACATCAACCAAATCCTAAAGGTAAATCACGCGAGTTCTTCTTGGTTTAACTTCAAATGCAGTTAGACAGCCGCACATCGTAACGACATGGATCTTTTGTATTTTCTATCTGGCCTCGCCATTCCCGGTTTTGCGGGCGAAGCGACGCTCCGTGGGGCATCTGGGATGACGCAACGTCTCAAAATCTCGCCTGCCGTTATCGGGCTAACAGTTGTCGGATTCGGCACGTCCCTGCCGGAACTATTTGTCTGCCTGTAGGCCGCGCTCGACGGTAAACCGGACATCGCGGTTGGAAACGTGATCGGCAGCAATATTGTCAATGTTTTGCTCGTCCTTGGCGTCAGCGCGGTTATCTTTCCGATTGCATACGACCCGAGCGCCATTCGACGGGATGGAATAGTAATGGTTGTCGCTACCGCCCTCTGTGTCGTTCTCACCTTACTCGGAGAAATACGGACATGGATCGGTGTGGCGATAGTCGTGGCAATCGTCACGTTCCTGGTCTGGTCATACAAACAAGACAAGACAGTTACGCAGCGCAGCGACAGAACTTCACAAGCACGAAGCCGAGGACCTGCCTGAATCGCCCAATAATATTAACGTGAACTTTGTCTATGTCATATTCGGTCTGATCGGCTTGACCAGAGGGGCCTCCCTATTGATCGACGGGACACTAGGCATCGCACGCGACTTTGGTTACCGGAATCGATCATTGGGTTGGCGATGATCGCTCTGGGTACGTCTTTGGCGGAATTTCTTGCGACTGTCATCGCCGTCCTATGTCGCCATGGAGTTGTCGCGGTCGGCAATGTCCTCGACAGCGGTCGAGCCTCTGGCTTTCGCCGAAGATATTCGCACAATAGACTTGTGGGTCATGCTTGGCGTGATGGCCGTCGCGCTACGGCAATGATATCAGGATGGCGGGTTTCTCGCACGGAAGGTGCATTTCTGTTAGGGGCATGCGTCGCATACGTTGGCAGCCTCATAGTGCGAGGCGTCATGAACATCTGAAGGATAAGACAAATAATGGATTTTCCGGTTGCCCAACCCGTACCTTTACCGAAAATAATCGGACATCGCGGTGTCGCCGGACACGCTCCCGAGAATACGCTCGCAGCATTCCGCGCTGCGTCCCTCATGGGCCTCGCGTGGGTTGAATTCGACGTCATGCTAAGTGGCGACGGGAACCTCGTTCTCATCCATGACGAAACGGTCGACCGTACGACCAACGGGACGGGCAAGGTCTCCGAGTTGACAGTCGCACAATTGAAAAGGCTCGACGCCGGATCATGGTTCGATTCGAAATTTCGCCGCCAACGGATCCCGACGATCTTTGAGGCTACCGAATCGGTCATGTCCTACGGCCTCAATGCGAACATCGAAATCAAGCCCGCAAAGGGTTTCGAAGGGGAAACCGGATGGGCACTCGGGCGCTATCTCTCGACTGAATGGCCACAGAGCCTGACAGCACCCATCATTTCGAGTTTTTCGATGGAGGCTCTGGAAGCTGTCGCCGTAGAAGTGCCGGGATTCCCGCGCGCACTGCTTGTCGGCCGTGTTCCACGGACTTGGCGGGCGTTGACTACCAAGCTCGGCTGTTCTCTGCTCCACTGCAGCCAAGGCCATCTCCGCAAGAAGGAGGCAGAGCGAATTCGGGAATCCGGAATACATCTGTTGTGTTATACGGTGAACAATGCGCGGAAAGCGCACGCACTCTGGAATTGGGGCGTGGAATCGGTCTTTTCGGACTATCCCGACCGACTTCTCAACATATAGTCCCACAATGTGGCCTCGCCCTGTTCATCGATCGAGAGACCAAAATCCGCCATGAATCGGCTTGCTGCTTGCCGGCGAGGTCGCGCTTGAAAGGTCATCCTTC
>MDSX01025031.1_pt1 | contig 11839 bp, 6 predicted proteins | sample 811141 | NCBI WGS metagenome assembly MDSX01 (sample SAMN05326642, study PRJNA326480) | marine metagenome | isolation source: seawater | place: Atlantic Ocean: South East | collected 2010
AGTGGTAATTCATTATTCTTATTACCTGTTATATTAAGATTGATTAACTGATGATATTTTAATTTATTTTCTCTTATGTATTCCCATGTATTTCTAAAATAAAGTAAAAATTCGTCAAATTCTTCCTCGTTATATGGTTTATCTTCTTTTAAAAAAACCGAATATACACCTTTAAGATTATCTAGAATTATAGAGTAAGAATCAGTGTTTTTTATATTAATAATGTTAGTCATGTTTTATTAAATTGTATAATATATTTATAATTAAATATTCCCGCAAATATTACGTTTTTATAGCCATATTAAAGATATTATGTATATAATTGTATTATAATAGTCTTGTTGTAAGATGAACGAAGATATGTTATTAGCCTGGGAAAATTTAGATAAAATTATTAACGAAAGAGAAACTGAAAAAGTTAATCACGCATTGTGTTGCCTCCATGCAAGATTGATATATAATCCACCTGACCGGGCTATGGTATGTTTAGAATGTGCAGAAGTTTTCCATGCAGAATATGAAACATGTGAATGGAACAGTCATAAAAAAGATGACGGTTCTTTTCAAAATTCAAATCAACGAGGTGATGCCAATATTTCTGATAATCCATATGACAAATCGGGGACTATACCTTCTTTTAATAAAAAATCTTTAGCCATGTCTTTGCATTATCAACAAACTTTCTCACATAAACAAAAAACATTTTGGAAGGTATCTGAACAATTTGAAAATTATAGGACATTACTTTCATTACCCCATTCTATATTACCTACTGCAAAAAATATGTGGCATGTGTGCATGGAATCTGGAAAATTAACACGGGCGTCAGTAAGAATTGGACTTATAGCTGCATGTTTATATTTCTCATCTATACAAAATAATATATCATTAAATCGTTCTAAATTAATTGAATTGACTGACGGTTCTAAAAATAAAAAGGGTTTTCTAAAAGGTGAGAAAGTGTTTTTAGAAATAATGCAGAATGTTCCAGCTTATAAATACCTGGGGAGAAAGAAAGAAGACAATAAAGATACGGACGTTTTTGCAAAATTTTGTAACCAATTAGAATTACCATTTAGAACAATTTACATTTGTAATGAAATCTATACAAAAAATAAAGACCTGTTAGATTCTGTTACTCCTAAATCTATTACAGCAGGGATTCTATTATATGTAGTTAAAAATGAACTAAAACTTAAACAACCCTCTAAATCTAAAATATCGCAGGTAGTAGACGTATGTATTCCAACAATCAATAAAGTTCTTAAAATATTAGAAACATCTTAAAGAAATAAAAAATACATATATATATAATACAATATAGACAAGAATGTTTTCTTTGTGTCTACAATTATTGACTTTTATTGTCAATCCGCTTATTTATCCATTATTTAAAACAGGCATTTGTAATAGATATAACATTATAAATTGTAACGGTCATAATACTGATTTTATAGAGTCTTTAACACCTCCTTCGGGAGGTGAACTAAAACTTTTAACACATCTAAATGGAAATGCATGGGCTCAAAATTGGCTTTTACATATGGGAAGAAATGACACTGAGATGTATGATGAACATTATTGTACGGAATGTCTCAGAATGAAACAGGCTTCAAATTTATATACATCAAATGAGTATTTTTATTTTGGATTCTATCCAGATGATTCAAAATGTGGTCCATATGAGCCTAAATATATGGCATTGTTTGTACTTGATCCCAAAAAAAGAGCTTTAAATGCTAAGCTTGTTGTTGAAAATCCTAAATTCATTAACGAAGAAACTATGTTGATACCGTTTGAAAATAGTCTTCGTCTATTGTGTGATGAATCATATGTGTTTTTTAAGTATGACGAACTAAAGAGACCTGGTCAAATCAGGTACTACTACGAGTGGACTTTCACTAATTAACCGAAATTAAAATGTTTGGTTTATTGTAATAATGAATGAAAAAGGTTGTTAAAATAGAAGATTGTTGGATGACAGCTGAATATAATAACCATAACCGCGACAAAATACAAAATGGTGAATTACCATCCGGAGACGAGTTTATGGTTTATTTTTTAAGATTTTTATTATTCTGTGATCAATGTCACGACTTTTGTAAAGATGCCGACAGAAATAACTGGATACATAATGTTAAAGGCAAAGAAGATATAAAGAAAAAAATTTACAAGATAATAAAAGACGGATACGCACAAGATATACAAAGTTTAGGGGGCCGCACTGCAATTCAACTTGATGGTTATGGTATAGGACCAGGTTCTATAGAAACAGCCTGGAGGAGTACTAGAGATATGAAAGATATAATAGATAAATTACTTAAGAATGCATTTGGTATTGAAGTTGTAGGGTCAAGCGCCGCGGAAGCCCAAGACGGTTGTTCTATGGCTTCTAAAAGATTATTACAAAAAGTAGATTTAGTACCTGGGGCGGCTGCAACGAAAGATTCACCTTATATAATTGCAGTAGACGCCGATCAAAGTCGTTTTAAATTATCTACATTACTAAATTATATATGTGACATAACTATAGACAAAAATATTCGCAGGGAAGTTAATTTATGTGATATGGCATCTACAAAATACGATTCGGCGAGTGGTTCTGGTGCACTAAATTTTATTAAAGCAATTAAGGCAAATTATGAAAATACAGATAATATAAAAATTAAAGACATTGTAGATACAACCGAATTAGAACTTACATTCCGAGGTACAACTATTATACATATGATATATGATATAGATACAAATGTTGGAGATAAAATTGACAGTGAAAATTGGGAAGAAAGAAGACTAAAAATTAAGAAAGATGTTAAAGATATTAACCGTAATACAGAACTTAGTTATTGGCCAGCATCTAAACAGGAAATATATGATGATATAAAAGAAAAAGGAATTATAGTTCCCTATTCAAAACCTGGTACCAGTTCAGATAAACGTTATGAATGGAAAAGAAATAGAATTACACCGGGTGATTTAAAAAAACTAGCTCAAAAGTCTCCGAGTATAACATTAAATATAAAAAAGTTTTTCAGTAGAAACAATGAACAATTTGAGAAATTGAATGATGTTATAAATTCCGAAAATTCATCGGTATCAAGCTTAACATCTAATTATGATATAAATAATGATAAGTGGAAACCGGAGATTGGAATAGATCCAGATTCAGATCCCAAGGGAAAGGGATTAAATAATTTAGTTAACATAATGTGTTATAAAACCCTAGGAGATTTCGGGCAAATACTAGAATACAATAGTTTAACAAGTAATTTAACACGATTTAGGAATTTATTTATAACCTTTGATACCATTTGTTCTAGAATAAGTTCTTTGTTTAATAGATATACAATTTTCGAATCCCCTGATATTGCAGAACAGGGTGTTACTATGTTTTTACCTGAATATATAAATACTGCAATACTTGGTGTGAGGGGACTTGGCCCCGGCCCTAGTCGCACCGAAGCAGCAGATGGGTTAATGAAATTAAAGCGCGCAAGAACATCCGAATTTGGTAAAAAACCTAAGGTTTCAATCAGAAATACATCTACAAGAGTTCTAAAAGCCAAATTAAAATCGGTTGGAGTCCCCATTACTAAAGTAGTAAGAGGAAAACGTATGAAGCTAACAAGAAAAGAGTTAGAAATGAGAGCCCAGGCATTTAAAAGACTACAAATTAGATGTCAAAAGAAAGGTATTAACCTTACATATGTTTCTAAAAAAGGACGTAAATACAAATCTGCTAAAAGACTTCTTAGTGATCTAAAAAGACAACCTAAATCTAAACCTAAAAAAAATGTAAAACCTAAAATGAAATGGGGATGACCCGGGAAGAAGCCAGCTGAGAAGACATTGAAAATGAAAATGTCTCTCGCTGGCTTCGGATGATCCTCAAAGCCGGGAAATAACAGGTTCGGATGATCCACAGTATTTCCTGCGACTATCTAAATAAATTACACTTAGAATTCTGAATGACGTTATCAAGATAAATTAGTCTCTTGATAACTGACAAAGAATTTCAATATTTTTAAAATATATTTGATATATATAAATGGTAAATAAAAAATAAAAAAAAATCAAATGTAATAATAAATTAAATTGTAATGAAGTTTCTATGGCCTATACATCTTTTAGGAAGCCTTGCTATTCTAGTAATGTTTCCAACCGCAATAGCCGCGTGGTATTCGAATTGTTTTAAAATACCACTTTCTTACGGCTTTGGTATATTCTTTTCATCTATAATAGTCAATTTAATGGTAGTAGGTTTAATGAAGGAAGTTCCTTCTGGTAACACCAATAATGGTGCTTATTCTAATGAAAAGAAAGATTACATACATACTAATGCGTCTTCATTTTTAGAAGGTGCATGGTCTATTGGTATGGCTATCCTTATTATATATGGTGTACATCTTCAATTGAAAGGTAAATGCAATCTTCCTAAGATGAGAAGATGAGATAAATTTAATTGATTATATTAAAATTAAATAAATAATTGTAATTATTTTTTTTTTTAAAAAATTACATTTACTTAATATAAATGAAATACAATACCAACAAAACTTATAACCATTCTAATAATGAACCCAATATAAATAATAACTCACAAGGTTCAACTAGTGAAAAAAGACTTTTATTTAAAAAATTTAATTCTATCAAAAAATCTAATTCTATCAAAAATTCCCCTTATGAAAGAGTCGAACATATGCAAGAAAATCCCACCGTGACCCCCGAAATGTCCAAACAAATGGAGGAAATGATCAGATATACAAAATCAAATTTATGGGAAAGTGGGGAAAAGAGCCCTTTCCCTCCATTTTTAGTTATAGAAGAAAAAACAGATGAGAATCCTAACAATAATAGTCTAACTATTTCATCATTTTCAATTCAAGATGGGTACTGTGAAACCCCCATGGTGGATTCAACTGCCGGGTTGCCCGCGCCCAGCACCCCAAATGTATGGACGGCGATGAATTCCTGTCATTATAGTAGTGATTGTGCAGGTGTAAGAGTCTCAGAAACAACGAAAAATCATAGGGAAGTAAGATACGAGTTAATAAAACAAATACAGCCGGGTAAGAGTTCATGTCTGGGAAAGCCGCCGTGGGGTAATGATCTAAAATCCAGGATCAAGAGATTTACTGCATACAAATCCACAGGCACTATATACGGTCCTGAAGTTACTGGCTTACCATCGTATTTGCGTGATGATGTAAATAAAACACGCGCTGACGCATCGATTATCTGGGAAAAACGTAAGAATCATGGGCAACTTTTAAGAGATCACGTGGATACCATTAGCGTCAACTCGGAGCTCCCGACGTCGGTGGCGAGGGACGGCGACGATGTCGCGGTGGTGCCGATGGGCACGGGCTGCCCCAAATTCCCCAACGAAGGGGAATTTTTAAATAAGTTCTCTCCTGTGGACCCCGACTTTTTTCTTTCATATAGTGGAATACCAGGAATTTTAAGTGGTTACAACCCCGAGTCCCTGGTAGGAATCTCGAAACAGTTCCCTCCCAATGATTATTTTAGAAAATCTACTTCACGTGCTTCCGAACAATGGAACCTAAAGGCTCACGGATTGACAAAAATTGAAATTATTCAGCGAAACCCAATTATCACTACTTGGAGTCCTAATCTGGGTGGGGGCGAAAAATTTATTATAACAATTGCACAAATGTATAACCCAAAACCGCCGTTGTCTTTCAATCCGGACGTCCTTGGTTTCAAAATAATAGCTGGAATACCAGAAAACGAACCAGATCAAGAATATGGGTTTATACAATGGTATAAAGATAGTTTTCAATGCGCAGTTACTGATGTATATAAGTTTAAATTAGGGTATGCCAATATATCTGAAACTTATTTATCGTTGTTACCACCGCATTATCGCGGGGTGGGCCGGGGGGCAGCGACGGGCGCGGGTGAGGGTCCGGGCAAGGCGCCGAAGGGTGAGGGTCCGGGTACAGGAGGTCTTCCTCGCTGTCCAGAGTCCTGCCTGAATCCACATAGAGATGCCTGGTGGAAAGATACCTCAAATATTTTATGGAGTTATGAAGGACATGACTATAAGGCGGCGCTGAAACTGAAAGAAAAAATGTATCCGTCTACCAACCTTGATGATATAATCCACATTATAAATGATACTTATGATATTTATGATGCGAACACCATTGATAAAGATAGATTGTACGAGAGACATCAAGATGACGCTGCAATACATTGTGTACGAAACGCTTATGTTGAATTAAGTCGAGAAATAAATGGTAAATTAAAACTCTCTTCAAAAAATATGGTGAGGGAGGTTTGGTTACGTAAATTAATGAAATTCATTACAATTGAATACATGAGGTACCACTTTGAACCAACACTCAAAAAAGCAGAGGATGATATAGATGCCTGGTGGAATGGCGATAGCAAGGCGGGAAGGCAGCCGATATCTGAACAATCTCATGACCAAAAAAAGGTTTATATAGAAGCGTTGATATCAGTTGCCACAGGCAAGGCTAAGAGTATATTTGGTCTATTATCAAAACATTTAGATGAATTACATGTAATATGGGAAACCGCAAATTACGGCTCACCACCGTTGTATGTATCTTCCATCCTCGATTTATTTGTGAAATCAAGCCTGGACAAATACAAGACTACTATTTTAAAAAGATATGACTTATACGAGAGTATGCCGCCCTCTACGCCACCGGGCACCCCCGCGAAGGTGAAGAAAGCCAAAGGCCTCGTGGCGCCCCCCGTCGACGTCTCGCCCCCCGTCGGCGCCGGGCAGGCCAGCAAGGGCATCACCGACGGCGTCGGGAGTAATAAAATTAGTCCTGCGAGTTCAGGTCCATTTGGTGGAATGTCATTCAAAGAGGAAGAAATGTTATTTTTTAAAAGGAATGCTAAAAAAATCATGGTAGCTATTATAAAAGATACGCCATTTCCAATAGAGGTATTAGATGAACTTGAAGCACGGGCTGGGGATGACGCTGAAACGCGTGAAGAAGTTATCCAAGAAATTAATGAAGATTTTAATGCGAAATTGAAACAGGTCACAGGAGATAATGCTCCAGTTATAGACATTAATACTTCAAAAATGTCTGAACTATTTAATGCATTTTCTATAATAGAACCAGACAACACTACAGAACTTCAAAATAAAATGAATCAGGTTATGGCATTTCTTGCTATCAATATGAACGGAGATGAAGAATGGATAGTAGAACAATTTCGAGAAATACAGAAGAGTAGATATAAAGATACACGAGTTGTAAAATTCGCCATTCAGTTTATAAAAAAGTTAGCAGATACAATAGAATCTGAACAAAAAATTGAACAAAAAATTGAACAAAAAATTGAACAAAAAATTGAACTAGATGTAGAGCAGGTAGAAAAAATAGGTGAAGCCATAAATGAAACAGAAACCCCTCCTGAAGACCTTGAAAAAGAACTAGAATTAGCTCGAGAAGAAGTAAGGCAGACATGTAAAAATGATGCTGAAACAAAGCTGGCTCAGATAGAAGAACTTAGAGAAGACTTACAAAAAGAAAAGGATAAGATCGAGGGGAAAGATAGCACGATTAAGTATGGTGCAATTGGCGCCGGAGTAGTTATAATTCTCTTAATTTTATATTTACTTATGAAATAAATTAAATTAAATTAAATTAAATTATAAATATAAATAAATTTGTTATGTTTATAATATAAATGGAATGCCTACAATATCATTATAGCAATCAAAAAGATTCTGAAAAATATAAAATAAATTGCAGTGATATGTCTTATAAAAATCTAAATAACATTGAAGAATTTAACAACAAAGATCTCCTTGAATTTATAGATAAAAAGTATTCAGATGAAGCTTTTCCAGAAGATAGTCCGTTTACTTTTTCGGATGAATACATTAATCTAAATAATGCATCTATATGTAAAAACACAGATATGAATTTAGCTCCTCAACAAAAATTTATGGGACAAATAATGGGTCCATCTAGCAATTTTAACAACGTTTTAGTTTATCATGGACTTGGATCTGGAAAATCCTGTACTTCAATTGTTATAGGAGAGGCTCTTAAAAACTCTACATCTAATAGAATTATTTATTCAGTCCCCGCTCCTTTAATTGATCAGTACTTCGAAGAAATAGCAGGTGAAATAAGGAATGGAAAATTTTTCTCATGTCCATCTTTTTGCTTAACAAAAAATTCAGATAGTGAACTAGAGAGAGATTTTTATGTGTCTGAGACTAAAAACAGGACTCTCATGGAGTTGCAGAAAAAATTACAAAAAGAAATATTAAAATTAGATGAGTTAGAAGAATTAATTGAAATAGATGACTCACCTATTATTAAGAAAAAATTTTTATTACAACAGAGAAAAGTTGATGCTAAAAAATCTGAATTAGTACAATATCAGAACGGTATAAAAGACACCATAAAGAAGACATTCGAGATTATAAGTCATAATAAATTTATAGAATCTCTTTATAAAACTGGCGCTAATAAGCAATTTATAAAAGGAAATAAACTTACATCAACCGACACAGCCCTATTTAAAAAAAATGGACTCCTGATAATAGACGAGATACAAAGATTAGTTAGTGCGGGCGGTACATTTTATAAAAAACTATATGATGCTATTAAATATTATTTTCATCCAAGTCTAAAATTAGTTTTAATGTCTGCTACTCCCATATATGATAATCCATATGAATTGGCACTGACAATAAATCTTTTAAGACCTAGAGTCCCTTTTCCGGTAACCCCAATTGATTTTTATACTCATTTTATAGGAGAAATTAAAACAACTGGTGACACAGAAGAATGTAAAAAACAATCAGAAATAAAAACATGGATAACTCCAAATTCATGTGTCATAAATGAAGAACTAATTAAATACATATGTTCTGGCTACATATCTTATTTTAAAGGAGGAAATCCGAATGCTTACCCTTATAAAAGAGTTATAACAATTGAACATGGATTTTCAAATAAACATAAAACAGATTATATAGATGCCCTAGCATCTGACATAAAAAGAGATAAAGAGACTAATTTAGAGAAAAATCAATCTAGTAATTATGAAAATATACTAATGGGTAATTATGACACCGAAGATGATGATAAAGTAACTGGAATGTTTATTACATCTCAGCAATACTCTAATATATCCCTACCCAGAATAGGAAAAAGCATAAATAAAACATTAACAGATAAAAAGAACGCCCTTAATGAATTCAGGCGAATGATGTTTACTAAGAAAGATTTAGAACCGATAAATATTATAGAATATGTAAAAGAAGTATCGGTAAAATTTGCATCTATTATAGAAATGACTATTAATAGCAATGGGCCGGTATTTATATTTTCAAATTGGTTAACATACGGTGTTGAACCTCTTGCTATTATATTAGAAACGCTTGGTTTTACAAACTTTCAAGATAAAAATAAAGAATCTGGGAATAAGTATTTCCTATGGAATTCTACTACGAAGAATCAAAAGAATGGCGATGAATTAATAAAAAGAGCTAGAAACACATTTAACTCTCAAGATAACCAGGACGGATCTTTATTAAAAGTTATATTAGGAACTCGTTCCGTTATGGAAGGGGTATCTTTTAAAAATGTAAAACAGGTACATATAACAGATCCTTGGTGGAATGAATCTAGAATTGAACAAATCCTGGCACGAGCGTCTAGATATTGCAGTCACTCAGGTCTAGAAAAAAATGAACAATATGTAGACATTTACAGACATTATTCTGTATTCCCAGGTGATGGTATTGATCAGGAGGCTGTAAAAAAATTAGAAGGTAATTACAAAAATTACGCAGAAGATAGTATAGAAGTAAAAATGTTACAGGCTTCAATTAAAAAATATTCCATAAACAATGACCTAGAGCAAATAATTAAAAGTTGTTCAATAGATTGTAATATAAATAGAAATGGTAATATAATAAGACTTGAAGAATACTGTATACCAGTTGGTAAAGGAATGTATCAAATATATTATAAAAACCCATCGAATGGTAGAATGTATATCAGGGATGGTGTACCCGATAAATTATCATTTAAACAAATACAACAAAGAGAATATTCATTTCCCCGAAAAGATTTACCTATATTATTTACTGAAGCGGGGTTTCAGGGTGGAGTTGATGGTTATAGCATTCTTACGACATTTGAAGACGATCCAGATGTATTAGACTCTAGTATTATCAACGAAGATTTGAATATATTAGAGAATATAAAACCATGGAATTCTGATAAAAAATTTACAGACATTGAGTTAGATCCAATTCTAAAAAAATACATAACAAATTTATACAAGAATTACAATCTATTACCATCTCTAAGAAGAGATCACATTAAAGAAACAGGGGGTGGTACAAATGTAATAAATTTCAGAGAAATAACTAGTGAAGATACTAGAAAATTAATGGATTGTGTTAAAAAATTATATAAATCTGATGATATTTCAGATTCAATAAAAAGAAAGATGGGAGAATACTTCTCAATTAACTCTAAAAAGGAATCTACAAATAAAAATGTTCTAGAACTTATAAAATATGGAGATTACGATATGAATCAAATAGATGACTTAATACTTATAGCTATACAACATCCTAATTTTATTAAAGAACAGCTCAATATGTATAAGAAACAAAATGTAAAAATAAAATAATTTAAAATGTAATGTATTATTAAAATGAGTGCAGAAACATTAAAATTTTTTGATGATAAGTCAACTGAAAATATAATAAATTGGATGATAAGTAATTTAACAGAAAATCAAATAAGGTCATGTTTAAATAAAGATGCGTCTAAGGATACTTCTAAAATTCCATCGGGGTCAGGAATAAATCAGGATGAAGCTGCATTAAATGTTCAAAGGATATACAGAGGACGTCTTGCTCGTAAAACAAAAACTGAATCTATATTTGATGAAACAATAGATAACAGTAAAATATTAGAAGAAATATACTCTAAATGTGAAGGGAAGGGATACATTATAGCTAGTGTAGAAAATAATATAGTAACGTATTATCAATTCAAAGAACTGGATTCTAGTATTGATATACAGGCGGGTATAGACAGGGAAGTTGAAGATGGTATAGCTACATGGACTTATAAAACAGAACCTCTTGATGTATTTATGAATAAATCTTGCGAAGGCGATGATACTGATATATTTCAAGCCCTGTTAGAAGATGAAGACAATTTTAAAAATTACTTACCAGTACCTGATGATATATATAATGCGGCTCAATCTTATAAAAATATAGGATTCGAACCCCCGGATGTATATACGGTTAGTGGGAAACTGTCTACTGATCCTGAAATTGAAACCCCGAGTTATGTAATGTCTGAGACAATGATGAAAGCTATAAATTCTCAAAAGAAATCTTTTGATTTTATGAGAAAGGAATTTAATGATGATTCTGATTATATGAAGATGTGGCCCGTGTTTTTTATAAGTGTTGATGAAGACAATAAACTATCTTATTTATATCCATACATAAGCTCAGGTGAGATAAAGTTTTCTATTTCTATTATGAATCCTAAAATATTAAATATGGAATGTAAGAAGATAACTAAAAAATTTGTATCCGAAGTTAGAAACCAAAATATATCAGATGTAATGAATAAATTAAATGAAGCTTTAAAGTATCAAGATGATGATACTATATGTAGAATAGAGTTTAATTATAATGAACAAAATCATATATCGCTCTTCGGGGATGTATATTTTGGTGACAGTGACATTGGGAGTGACATCGGCAGTGACATTGGGAGTGACATCGGCAGTGACATTGGGAGTGACATCGGCAGTGACATTGGGAGTG
>MDSX01003984.1_pt1 | contig 11837 bp, 9 predicted proteins | sample 811141 | NCBI WGS metagenome assembly MDSX01 (sample SAMN05326642, study PRJNA326480) | marine metagenome | isolation source: seawater | place: Atlantic Ocean: South East | collected 2010
CGCGCGGTCGATCGCGGGCGACGGGAGGACGGACGCGGGGGGGCGGGGGATCGGGAAAGCCCTAGGCGCGAACGCGGCGGGGGTGGACGCGAGTGGACGCGGCGACGCGGGCGACGCATCGCGCGAACGGTGGACTGACGCGCGCGCGCACTTTTTTATGTTTTCGCAGGCTCCGAGCAAGAAGCCCGCGCCCGCGCCGGCCGCGATCAAGGCGAAGCAACCGAAGAAGGAACCGAAGGGCCCGACGAACCCGTTGTTCGAGCGCCGGCCGAAGAATTTCGGCATCGGGAACTCGCTGCCGGTGAAGACGCCGCTGAACCGTTACGTGAAGTGGCCGAAGTATGTGCGCATTCAACGTCAGCGACGGGTGCTGCAAAAGCGATTGAAGGTGCCGCCGGCTGTGAACCAGTTCAACAATACGTTGGATAAAAACTTGGCGACGAATTTGTTCAAGCTGCTCATGAAGTACCGACCGGAGGACGCGGCGCAAAAGAAGGAACGCCTCGCGGGTATGGCGCAAGCCGAGGCCGCGGGTGCCGATGTTGAGAGTAAGAAGCCGGTCGTGGTGAAGTTTGGTATCAACCACATCACCTACCTCATCGAGCAAGGCAAGGCGCAACTCGTCGTCATCGCGCACGACGTCGACCCGGTCGAACTCGTCGTGTGGTTGCCGGCTTTGTGCAAGCAAATGAACGTGCCGTACTGCATCGTCAAGGGTAAGGCTCGTCTCGGTGCGGTCGTTCACAAGAAGACCGCCACCGCCTTGGCGCTCACCGCGATCAAGAATGAAGACAAGCTCGAGTTCTCCAAGCTCGTCGAAGCCATCAAGGCTTCCTACAACGATGTCTTCCAAAAGACGTCCAGAACGTGGGGTGGTGGTATCATGGGTGTGAAGTCGCAAGCGAAGACCGCCGCTCGCGAGCGTATCATCGCGCGCGAGCTCGCCCAGCGCGCCACGGTTAAGATTTAAACGTTTTTTCCGTCGGAATCTGGGGGTGTTTTGTCGGCGCGCGCGCTGGTCAGCGCGCGCTCGCGACTTTGAGGTGGTGAAGGCGTCGTTTGATGGTGCGTCAGCAGCACTTAGTGAGCTTTCGCATTGTAATTCGAGAACGAATTAGTTCTTTATTCACTCGTTCGCGCGTTTGCCTCTTCGAGCCGCGCTCGCGCGCTCTCGAGTCGTCTCGTCTAGCGCGAATCCTCGCGTCCCGCCGTCCGCACACCTCGACGCGCGACGCGCACGCGTCTCGCTCGCGACTCTCCCACCGCACGCGCGTTCGCATCGCTCGAACTCGACCGAACGCGCGATGAGCGACATCGCGTCTCCGAACAGCGCGACGAAACCGTCCGCCGCGAGATCGAACGCCAACGGCGATGACGCCGCGACGAGCGCGGGCGCGGCGCAGAGCGGCGACGCGCCGTGGTGGCGCACGATAAAGGTGCCGCGCGTGAGTTTACACGATGTTCCGGTGTGGGGGCTGAAAGTCTCAAAGGTGCGCGACGACGCGACGCGACGCGACGCGCGCGCGATGAATTTCAACTTCAATTCCCACGCGAGACGCGAGACGCGAGACGCGAGACGCGAACGAACGAGCGACGCGAACGAACGACGGACTGACAAAACGAACGATGCGTGATGGTAGACGTTCAATCTGCGCGGACACGAAAAGGTGGACGATAAGACGTCCGTCACCGTCGGCGCCATGGCGGATTACACTTCCAAGCAGGCGCACGTGTTCGCCAAGCTCGAGCACGAGCTCGGAGAGCCTGGGAAGATCGCGGTCGACGTCACGGGCGTTGAGTTGCAAAAAAAGTTTGACGTTTTAGAGGGCATCGCGCGCACGGAGGTGAACGTCGGGGTCGGAGTGAGTTGGGACGGAAGGCCGTATATTAATTTTGACGCCATGCCCCAGAGCGCGGCGATGAAGGGGGTCGGGTTGGCGGCGGCGATTCAGCAAGGACGATCGATCGATCTGCGACCGACGCGACCGATTGCGGATAACCTGTCCATCGAGGCTCCGTTTTCGTTGTACCGGGATGGGACCGAGTTGAACTTGCAAGTGCACGGCGTCATCGGCGCGTTGACGCTTCCGAAGACGGATTTCTTCGTCGTCAAGGAGGAGACCGCGCTGGTGCGAAAGTAGTCACGCCCTCTGTTTTGTTCTCAAAATCCAGCGACGCGCGACGCGCGCGATGAAATGCAACGCACATGTACCGTTTTACCGCTTCGCGTCAACCGCTCCGCGTCTCGTCCCGCCCCAAGCGCCGTCCGCACTTCGCGCGCGTCAGTCCGCTTCGACCATGGCGCAGAACTTGCGAGACCAGGGCGGTTTAGCGGAGATCGCCCGCATGCTTCAGGTGCGCCGGCTCGCGCGCGCGCGACGACGCTGACGAGCGCCCGGCGACGCGTCCCGACGAGCCGCCGTTCTGACCAACTTTTTGCTTCACGACGACGCAGGCGGCGCGACAGACGGGCGACGAGGGCGTGGTGAAGGAGACGACGCCGATCGCGATGACGCGCACGCGCGAGCGCGCGAGCGAGGCGCTGCCGTCGCGCGAACCGAAGGCGAAAAAGGCGAAAAAGGAAAAGAAGAGCAAAAAGGAAAAGGAGAAAAAGGAGAAGAGTAAAAAGGCGCGGAGGAAGACGCCGACGCCGAGCGCGAGCGCGAGCGACGACGACGATGACGACGACGACGACGAAAAAGAAGCGATGGATACGGTCATGTCGACGCGTGAGAGGTCGGCTTCGGCGGGGACGACGAGCGAAGAGGAGGAGTCGAGCGCGGACGAGTCGTCGGACGCGAGCGAAGACGAAGCGACGGTCGGAGAGGACGACGCGAGCGAAGAGTTCAGGCGCGCGAGAGAGGCTCTGAGAGCCGCTGTTGATAGATACGCGACGACGGAGTGCTTAAGCGCGAGCTCGAGGGCGAAGTTAGAGAAAGATGGGAAGGAAGAGGTGATGGAAAAGGCGTGCAAGGAACTCAGTATGCGCGTCGGCGCGGTTATTAAAAAGGCGCTGCGAAAGAATTTATCCCTCATGGGCGCGCGAGATACGTTGCTGGAGACGAGCTTGTCCTTAGAAGATGATTTACGCGCGCGAAAGTCGTCGAACGTCATGGTTGATCACATGGATCCGGCAAACTTTCAGTGTCGAATGTGGGACTCGATCGCCAAACACGACAACGTGGTCTTTGGGCGCGCGCAGGCGGCGATGGATGCCTTGGAGAAGCAGGAATCTACCGCGGGTGCGACTGGTGGTGACGACGACGACGACACCACAGAGTTTGCAAAGATGTATCGTGAGGCGTTCATCGAGGCGTACGGCGAAGATATAGAGGCGCTACGGAAAGACGAAAAGACAAACGTTTCAGTGATTTTGCGCGCCATCCAAACCGGAGTCGACATCGTCCCCGAGCTGCAAAAGCAGCTTCACTTGCAATGGGCCACGCTTAAGGCGAAATCGGCGTCAAATAGCTAGTGTGTTTTAATGTGCACAACAATTCTAACGATCAGGGTGACTCCCGAGAAGCGGTTTCGTAATCGAAGTAATCAAGCCGCATCGTGCGCCGCCACGACCGCAACAAAGCCTCGTCATCAGGCCGCAACGACCGCACGCTGTCCCGCGCAGCCATCGCCGTGAGCCATGCGGCAAAGTATTCCGCGCCTTCCGCGATGTCGTACCCTTGAAACTCGCGCATCGCGAGCTGAAACCGCTCGGCGAACGGCCAAATGCTTATATCCGCGAGACTCACGTCGGCGCCGAATAAATAATTTCCCTCGCTCCCCCGTAGACGATCGTCGAGCGCGCGCACGCTCCGCTGAAACGCTTCAACCTGCCCCTGACGCGGCATGCCGCGACGAATGCCCCACCCACCGCCGACGAAGCTCAATCCCGAGCTCACGAAGCCGCCGCCCGCCGCGTCGGCGTCGCGCGCAAACTCCAAAATCTCATCCCTCGGCCCGCGCGTCAGCGATCGTCGCTCGCCGAAGCGCTCGTCCACGACGACGATGATCCTCGAGCTCTCCGTGACGATCTCACCGTCCTCGCACTCGAGCGCGGGCACTAAACCGCGCGGGTTCACTCGAAACAAATCTTTGGGCTTGTCCGACAGGTCGACGTGTCGTTCGAACGCGCGCGGTCGCAGGCCCTTTTCGCACAGCGCGAGCGACGCGCGATGCGCGTACGGGCACAGGGTGTGCGTCCAGAGCGTCGGCGGCATGCGCGCGCCGCGCGCGCGGCGGGATGCGGCCGCATCTCAAAACTCGGCACCACGCGCTCGACGCGTGCGCGCCGCACAGGCGGTCGCGCCCGACGCGCGCGCGTCTCGATGACGCGCGACGGCGACGGGTCGTCGTCGGCGTCGATGGCGCACGCGCGCGACGCCATCATCGGCGCGGGCGAACGAGAGATCGAAACGATCGTGCGCGAGATGTCGATCTTAGCCATACCCGTGAACGACGCGAACGAGGACGACGACGCGCTGCGAGACCTGGATGACGCGCAGAAACGATGCGTCGAACTCGCGTTGCGCGGGGAAAACGTGTTCGTGTCGGGCGTGGGCGGGACGGGGAAGTCGAAGGTGCTGCGGGCGATTCGTACGAATTTGAAGCGCGCGGGGAAAATGACGGCGACGACGGCGTCGACGGCGATAGCGGCAGAGGCCGTGAATGGGACGACGCTGTTCGCGTTCTGTGGCTTGGGATTACCGAAGACCGTCGATGGGTTTGGATTTGCTAGCGATTTGACGAAGCAGCGGGTGCGCGAATGCGACGCCTTGCTCGTCGACGAAGTCTCGATGCTCAGCGGCGAGCTTTTCGATAGACTCAGCTACCGTTTGAAGCGAATTCGAAGCGATCCTCGTCCCTGTGGTGGGATCCAAATGATACTTTTCGGTGACTTTTTGCAACTCGGTCCGGTGGATAATACGGATGAGCGAATGGCGACTGGGCGAGGGTTCTGTCCGGCGCTGTTTCTGAATCGCGGGTGGATGTTTGAGTCGTGGACTTGGCGAGAATCGAACATCAAAACTGTGTACCTCGAGACTGTGTATCGACAGCAGGGTGATATGGCATTTGTCAATGCATTAAAAAACATTCGCACCGGCGAACCAGGCGCGGTGGAGGAATTCCAAGCGCTGTACACGCAGAATGAGCGCGAGGTGAAAGTCGGAGCCTCGGCGCTGAGGATAGTAGGCACAAACGACAAAGCCGAGAGCGTGAACAAAAAGGCATTGATGACTCTACAATCTAAGTGTTATACGTTCACTGCTGTTGATAGAGTCCAGGTACCCGATATTGATAACGAGCAAGAGAGAGCCAGGCGCATGAGCGAGCTTCATCGTTTATGGGGATCCCTGAGCGCCAAGAAGAAGTGCCGTATCGCTCAAAAATTGGAGTTGAAAACGGGAGCAAAAGTAATGATGCTGAAGAATTTGGACGTATGCCTCGTTGTCGATGGTATCGTCACGCGGAAGCGGCTGGTGAACGGAGCGCGTGGTTTCATCGCGCGAATGGAGTCAGCAGTCATATGTCTTGACGAAATAAGAAAGATGAAGGCGAACATGGAAAAGGCGTGCGACATCCCATCCGAGAGTTTAGAGCACGGAATAAAGGCTCTCGGTGATCAAGTCGAGTGGTTAGAAGGACAATTGAAACGAGACGACAAGATCGCTGTTCCGTACGTCTTTTTCAACAACTTTCACGAGAAGGCCATACCAATACTTCCGTACGATTTCGAGTTTGAAACAGCTGGGCTCGGCTCAAACATACGAAAGCAGATTCCTCTCGCGCTTGCTTGGGGGGTAACGGCTCACAAGTCCCAAGGCATGTCACTCGACGAGGCATATGTAGATTGTTCAAACTTCTTCGCCGCGGGACAAGCCTACGTGGCGTTGTCTCGCCTCCGTAGTCTCTCCGGATTGAAGATGACAGGATTCAACCAGCAAGCAGTGAGAACGTCTCCCGTAGCGAAGAGTTTCTACGACGGAACGAGTCAAACTACACCAGATGCGCCTCGAGGCTGGTGGAACTACAACTCGGCGAACTATCGCAATGACCAGCAAGGGAAGATACTTGAAACGTTGATTCGCAGTAGAGCACCATTTCCGCCAGAGCACACGCTCGAAGTTCATGACCTGGCGCTTAAACAAAATGACAGAACTTGGAGGTGCCAATCGTGTGGTAAAGGTCTACGCGTCTGTGCGGATATGCAAGACGTGATTAAGTCCACCATCCCGAGGTGCAGTCCCTCAACAACGATCGCAGGCGTGCAAGAGCCGCGATCAGGCTCGGCTCGACGAGCATCCCTGAGGGGCGACGACGTTCCCCTTCCATCACCCACGCGTGCACGTCGTCTCGATTTCGATGAAAGCGATACGATATCACAGATTCCTTTAGCAGAACGCGCGCGGCGATTAAACAGTTAGTCTGTAAGTATTTCCCCGCGTACTTATTCAATCAATCGCTACTTTCCTATGCAAAACCTTTCGAATATCGTATCGAGCACGTCCTCGGTGACGTCGTCGCCCGTGACGCTACCGAGCGCGAACGCGGCCTCGCGCAGATCTATGGTCCAAAAGTCGAGCGGCATGTCGGCGGCGATGGTGTCGCGAAGACGATCGAGCGAATCCAACGCGTTTTGCAGCGCCTCGGCCTGACGTTGATTGGCGGCCCACGCGCCACCCTCGGCGTCGACTTCACCGCCGCTCACCGTGCGCACGATGGCGTGCTCTAAATGTTCTAAATTGTCGCCCGTCGCCGCGCTCACGTGAACGACGGTGCTGAAGCTTTCGAGAACTTCCGGCGGCGGCGTCGCGTTCGACGCGTCGGCGATGTCCGTCTTGTTCACCACGAGCACGGATGAACCGCGCGCGCGGGCGTTATTCGCGATTTCACTCAGCCAAATAGCGCTGTCCTCACTCACCCATCCGCGCTCGGCGTCGACGACGAGCACGACGATGTCAGCGCCCGCGGCGGCGGCGCGAGAACGTTCCACGCCGATTTTCTCGACTTCGTCGTCGGTTTCGCTTCGTATGCCCGCCGTGTCCAAGAGCGTGGCGGGAAGTCCACCAATGTTCACCGACGCCTCGACGACATCTCGAGTCGTGCCTTCGCGCGAGGTCACGATCGAGCGTTCACTTCGAGTGAGCGCGTTCAATAAGCGCGACTTGCCCACGTTTGGGCGCCCGACGATGGCCACGGTGACGCCCGTCTCCAGGAGCGCGCCGCGTTTGGCCGTCGTCAGCACCTTTCGAATCGTCTCTCGCGCGCCCGCGGCTTTGGCTTCGATCGCCCGCACGTCCAAAGGCACCATTTCGTCGTCAAAGTCCAATCTCGCCTCGAGCTCGGCTAATAAATCTACGCACGCGCGTCTCGCCTCGCTCACGGGCGTCGTCAACCCGCCTCGCATCGCCGCCAACGCGCTATCCGCCGCCGCCGTCGTCTTCGCGCTCACCAGCGCGTGAACCGCCTCCGCCTGCGTCAAATCCAACCGCCCATTCAAAAACGCTCGCAACGTAAACTCCCCATTCCTCGCCAACCGCGCGCCCTCGTCCAAACACCGCGCCATCGCGCGTTGCACGCACACCGCGCCGCCGTGACAGTGCAACTCCACCACGTCCTCCGCCGTGTAACTCCGCGGCGCTATGAACGTCAACGCGATCACCTCATCGATTATCTCCCCATCACCGTCCACGACGACCCCGTACGTCGCCTTATGACTCTCGTCGAACGCGTTCGCCGCGTTCGCGCTCGCGCTCGCCCGCGTCGCTCCGCCCGCGCGTCGAAACACCCGCCCCCCGATCGCCCGCGCGTCCGATCCGCTCAGCCGCACGATCGCCACGCCTCCCACCGCGCCCACGACCGCCGTCGCGACGCCGACGATCGTGTCGTCGTCCGTCGTCGCCGCGCGTCGCTCGCGTCCCCGTCCTAGTCCCCGTCCCGGTGCGCTTTTCGTCGCGCCTCTCGCCCGTTCGCGTCGCCCGCGCGCGTCGAGCGCGCCGCGCGACGCCGCGGTTCGACCGAGCGCCGTTCGCGCCGCCATTCGGCGCCGCGTCGCGTCGCCCGCGATCCGCGTCGCGATCTCGCGCGACGAAACGGACGCGCGACGCGTTCTGTCATCGAATTTGTTCGTTAATAAACGCCCTCCTGCGTCGCGCACGCGAATCGACCGGCGGCGCGCGCGCGCCGGCGCCGCACTGCCGAGCTCGCGACGGACGTCGTCGAGCAGTGAAGCCGAACGAGGTGCGCGAGCGACGACGACGGCGACGCGGAGAGCGCGAAGGCGAAGACGGCGCGCGACGACGACGACGCGACGACGGGAGGAGGCGAAAGACGCGAAAGACGCGATCGGACGAATGCGCGAACGACTAGGGATGGCACGCGAAGGGCGACGACGACGCGCGAGACTGACGGACGACGCGCGCGCGGTGGCGAATCGCGCGGGTGAACAGGTTGCCGCATCGAAACGCGTCATGGCCGAGGGTAACCCGAAGGCGTATCCGCTCGCGGACGCGCAATTGACGATCACCATTCTGGACATCGTGCAACAGGCGAGCAATTACAAGCAGCTGAAGAAGGGCGCGAACGAGGCGACGAAGACGCTGAACCGAGGGATATCGGAGTTCGTCGTGCTGGCGGCGGATACGGAGCCGTTGGAGATTCTGCTGCACCTGCCGCTGTTGGCGGAGGATAAAAACGTGCCGTACGTCTTCGTGCCGAGCAAGCAGGCGCTCGGACGCGCGTGCGGGGTGTCGAGACCGGTGATTTCTTGCTCGGTGACCACGAACGAGGGGTCGCAGTTGAAGCAGCAGATTCAAAACTTGAAGGATGCCATCGAAAAGTTGCTCATCTAATAACTGCGGTCGTCCGGTGGGCTCGAGACGAGCGTGCGCGAATCGCGTCGACTCCGTCGCTCTACGACGAGCGGCGCGTTCGCGTCGGCGTCTCGGCGTCCTTGTACCGATATAAACCTAGCGAAATAAGCTTCTAGAGCAAATAAACGCCCCTACGCACCCGTATTTTCAATATAACGGATCTAGGATGTACGCGAACGCGCGCGCTCCCGTCGCCTCAGAGTTCGCCTCTCGCGCATGCTCCCGACGCTCGCGCGCGCGCTCGCGTCTCGCGTTCCCGCGACCGTCTCCGCGCGTCGACGCGGCGCGAAAGTCGCCAGAGCGCTCTCCGGGACGCGCGCGGAAGCCATGAATCGCGCGGACAAAATCGATCCCGCGAGTCCGAGGTTGCACGTGTGGGTGTGCGATATTCAAGAAAAGTTTTCGAGCGCCGTCGCCGGATTCGATCACGTCGCGCACAACACGTCGACGATGTTGCGCGCGATCGACGCCATGCAAAGTGGATGGGGAACGAGAGTCATCATGACTGAACAAGTGCCGGAGAAGCTCGGGCCGACGGTGGCGTCGGTGCGGGACGCGGCCCGAGCCGTCGCGGGCGCGAGGCGTCACCGCGTGTCCAAGACGGCGTTCAGCATGTACGATGTCGGTAAGGCATTCGTTGGACGGAATTCACTCGACGAGGCGCCTGTTCGTCACGTCGTCGTGGGACTCGAGGCGCACGTTTGCGTGGTGCAAACGGTGCTCGATTTATTGGCGAACGAGCCCAACGGCGTCGTTTACGTGTGCGTGGACGCGGTGTCGAGCATTCGATTGGAGGACCGCGCGGTGGCGTTGCGACGGATGGAGCGGGCTGGGGCGATCTTGACGTGCACGGAGAGCGTGGTTTTCGAAATGATGGGTGACGCGAACCACCCTCAGTTCCGAGCCGTGAGTAAAATCGTACGCGAAGGGGCGACGAATAAACCAACCGACTGTGCGCCGTTACCTAGCATTTAGTTATACTACAAAGAATCGTGTATTTTACCGTCGTCCGAGAACTCAAACGATCTTCGGAAGCGTGTCTGGGAAGGTGGCGTACTCGTAAACTTTTTCGAGATCACCGTTCCACTCGCGCGCGTTCATCTCGGACATGCGCGCCGCGACGCTCTTACCGTCGTCGACGATGTCTTGCAAGTAACGCAAGTACACTTCTTCGCCTAAACCGCGCTCTTGCAGGCCCTGTACAGAAAGTTCGACCATTTTCTTGGCGATATCGTTCGCCGTGCCGCCTCTAAACTTGGCCGACAATCCATCCTTGGTGACGTCGACGCGAAGCGCGTCGCGCTCGACTTGCGTCCAGTCGCTCACCATCGCCTCGGCCGCGTCCAAGGCTTTGTCGGAATACAACAATCCAACCCAAAGCGCGGGAAGGGCCATGATGGCTTCGTAAGAGCCACCGTCGGCGCCTCGCATCTCCATGTACTTCTTGAGACGAACCTCCGGAAACACAGTCGTGAGGTGTTGCTCCCAGTCGTCGATCGTCGGCTTGTCGCCCGGAAGTTGAGGAAGCTTTCCCTCCATAAAATCGAGCCAGGATTCCCCCGAAACGTCCACGTACGTGCCGTTTCTGTACACAAAGTACATCGGTACGTTCATGACGTAGTCGCAGTACTTTTCAAACCCGAAATCGTCGTCGAAAACCCACGCGAGCGTGCCCGTGCGATCGTCGTCCGTGTCCCGCCACACGTCGGAGCGCATGGATTGATACCCGGTGTCCGCGCCGTCCACGAACGCGGAGTTGGCGAACATCGCCGTCGCGAGAGGTTGCAGCGCGAGGGACGTCCTGAACTTGCGCACCATGTCTTGCTCGCTCTCGAAATCCAAGTTGACTTGAATCGTGCACGTGCGAAACATCATGTCGTGTCCGCGAGTGCCCTTCTTCGGCATGTACGCGCGCATAATCTTATACCTCCCTTTCGGCATCATCGGCACCTCGGCCACCGACCACTTCGGGTCAAACCCGATTCCCAAGAATCTGTGCCCCTTTTCCCGCGCCAGCGCGTTCACGGTCTCGATGTGCCATCGCACCTCCTCGTCCGTCTGCGTCAGGTTCTCCAGCGGCGCGCCCGAGAGTTCAAACTGTCCACCCGGCTCGAGCGTCACGCTTTGCTTGTCCTTCGTGCACCCGATGATGTTATCCGCTTCGTTTATCGGCGTCCACCCGTGTCGCTCGACGAGCGAGCTCAGGACGTGCCGCACGACTGGATAATCCATCCTTCGCTTGGTCGCCTCGTCGTACCCAAACTTTTCGTGCTCCGTCCCGATCCTGCGTCGTCGTCCGTCTCGTCGTCAGTTCTCGCGCTCCCCCCCCCCCGCGTCGATATCGAACGCGCGCGCATCGCGCGCGTCTCCTTCGAGTCCCCCGCGCGTCCTCGGCGCCATCCGCGCGCGCCGTCCCGCGCCGTCCCGCGCGTCTGGATAAAGCGTCATCCCCCGTTCGCCCATCGCGCGTCGCGCGCGCGCCCGCCTCCGCGCTTTGCGCGCCTCCCGATGTCGCGTCGTTTTCCTCGCCGCACCTGAACGCCTCTCTCGGTTTACACCCCCGCCTGACGAACGCCACGCACTCCTCGCGCGTGACCGCGCGCGCCGGCGCCGTCGCCGCCGCGCGAATCGTCGTCGTCGTCGCGCGTCGCGTCGCGCGTCTCCCGCGCCGCGTCGCGGTGCCGACGCGCCGCGCGTCGCCGCGCGCCGTCGTCGTCGTCATCGCCGTCGTCGCGCGCGTCGCGCTCCGCCGTCGCGCGGGAGACGCGCGACGCGGCGCGAAGAAACCCGAACGCGCGTGACGTCGCGTCGCGCGCCCGTGACCACGACCGCGTCGACGCGTCGGCGCGGCGCGGGAAAAAATACTGAGGGCGGACCCAAGATGGCACTATAACGGATCCAAATACTACTAAAGCGGACCCAAACCGCTTGAAGCGGACCCTATTTTTCCCGTTCCGCGCCGACGCG